>VOFI01003874.1_pt1 | contig 34437 bp, 28 predicted proteins | sample 5384131 | NCBI WGS metagenome assembly VOFI01 (sample SAMN12384728, study PRJNA508395) | human gut metagenome | isolation source: healthy gut H | host: Homo sapiens
CCTTGCAAATTGGCGAAACTATCCGATAATGGAGTGGAAATCCATAAGGCTTATCGGCAACACGACATCTGATGTCTTGGACTATTCGCCAAAGGAGAGAAAAGTGATCATCCACCGGGATGTGCTCACTGTAGACCTTTTAGGCAAACGGTTCTTCCTCGGACATGGCGACGAGGTAGAATTTATAGGAAGCAAGGCATTCCGTTTCTTCGGCACCCTTTTCCGTAATAAATTCTGCCAATGGCTGTATGGTGGTTATCCATCCCTGGACGTGCCCGAGTTTCGCTCTCGGCTGGCCTGCCTCGTGCGCAGTCGTAAAAGCGATTAAAAAACATAAGACAAGGGAAGCAGCCGAATACCAGGGCGAAGACCACGAGTATATGGCCCCTTGCAAAAAAGAATACCAAGACACACCGATATCAACTTCTTTTATCTTCGACACCGCCATGCTCGACTTGATGTTTTCACGTACCGCGCGCCTACTGATCGCGGGTGACTGGTAAAGATTTTGACCGTTTCATTTTATAAAAAAGACCGCCCCCAACCGGTGTCGGGGGCTGTCTAAACACTAATCCTAATGTTTTGTAAGCTGTGAGGATTAGAATAATTATTATTTACCTAATATATCCATTGTATCGGCAGCGATCATATATTCTTCGTCTGTCGGAACCACAATGATCGTAACCTTGCTGTCCGGTGTGCTGATGACCATTTCTTCACCACGCATACCTTCATTCTTTTCAACGTCAATCTTCATGCCCATGTATTCCAAAACGACACGACGTGTCGCCCACTGGTTTTCACCGACACCACCGGTCCAAACCAAGATATCGCAACCACCCATGGCAGCAGCGTAAGCACCGATATATTTCTTGATGCGGTAGTTGTAAACATCCAAAACCATAGTAGCACGTTCATCGCCTGCCTCTACGGCTGCTTCCAAATCACGCATATCGGAGGAACCACCGACCAAGCCGGCAACCCCACTCTTCTTGTTGATCAAGTCTGATAAACCATGACCATCCAATCCTTCTTTTTCCATGATAAAGGAAAGAGCACCGGCGTCTACGTCACCGCAACGAGTACCCATCAGCAGACCTTCAACCGGAGTCAGCCCCATAGAAGTATCAACACATTTGCCATGATCTACGGCAGCGATGGAACCACCGTTGCCTACATGAGCCGTAATGATCTTCTGTTCTTCATAAGGAACGCCCAGGATTTCGCAAGCGCGACGGGAAACATAGCGGTGGCTTGTTCCATGGAAACCGTAACGGCGCACACCGTATTTCGTATACATCTCGTAAGGCAAACCGTACATATAAGCCTTAGCCGGCATTGTCTGGTGGAAAGCCGTATCGAATACTGCTACCTGGGGAATACCGGAATCAACGCTTCCATAGCATCGATACCCTTCAGGTTCGCCGGGTTATGCAGCGGAGCCAGATCCGAACATTCGATTACCTTGTTGATCACATCCCGGTCGATCTTCACGCTGGAAGCGAACTTTTCACCTCCATGTACCACACGGTGGCCGACAGCGTCGATTTCGTTATATTCCTTGATGCAGCCGTATGTCTTGTCAGTCAGAATACTCAGGATAAATTCGATACCTTCCTTGTGGCCGGGTATTTCTTTTTCCAAAACAACTTTCTTACCGTCTTTGTCGGTCAGTTTCAGGAATGCACCGGGCAGACCGATCGGATGTTTCGATACCACCCTGTGCCATTACTTCATAAGCGATATTGCCCACTTCCAGAGTCGGGAATACCAAAACGTTAGCCTGTCCGGCAACATCGCTGCCCGGAGCCTTCAATGAAGCGACCTTTTCAACCAAAGCGGCATCGGCCTGCAATTCTCCGTCAACCTTCAGGTCGGGAGCCATTTCTTTTGCCAGACGGGTAGCTTCGACAACCTTGTCGACCATCTCGTGAGAGGCACTGCCTTTCGTAGAGAAACTCAGCATGGCGACACGCGGTTCCATTCCTACGATATCGCGGGCTGTAGCAGCTGTAGCAATAGCGATACTTGCCAATTCTGGTGCTGTCGGATTCGGCATTACGGCACAATCGGCAAATACCAAAATGCCTTCTTTACCATACTGGGGAGTCTTTGTAAACATCAGGAACGCACCTGAAACGCAACTCATACGGAGCAGTCTTGATAATCTGCAAAGCGGGACGCAACACATTGCCGGTCGTGTTCTGTGCACCAGCGATTTCACCGTCGGCATCACCGGATTTAATCATCAGGCAGGCAAGAAACAAAGGATCTTCTACTAAAACGGCAGCCTTTTCGGGAGTCATACCCTTTTTTTTCTGGCGCAGCTGGAAAAGCAGGTCTGCGTAAGCGGCTTTCTTTTCGTGATTCTTCGGATCGATAATAGTAGTTTGTCCGATGTGGTTCAACCCGTACTGAGCAGCCAGGCTGTTGATTTCAGCGGGGTTGCCAATCAGGATAATGTCTGCAACTTCGTCGGCCACTAAACGGTCGGCAGCTTTCAATGTTCTTTCTTCTGTTCCTTCAGGAAGAACGATACGCTGTTTGTTTGCTTTAGCGCGTGCAATAATCTCTTGCATTAAGTCCATAGCGGAAGATCTGTTTTTATTATATTGTTAGTTAGATATCACAATAATCGGGTACAAAAGTAGCAAAATGCAATATAGAGTTTGCAAAATCAGTAAAAGATTTACATGCAGACCTATCAGTTTCAGAACATTTAACAATAATTTGTTACTTCCTTCTCCCCTGACAGGATTTGTTGCAAATCCTCTGCCGTAACGTTCACTTCTATTTTACCATTATGAGCGACCGATATCTTCCCACGTTCTTCCGAAACGATGATTACCAGTGCATCCGTTTCGAGCGACATTCCCAAGCCGGAACGATGGCGTAATCCCATATCTTTCGGCAAATTAGCGTTTTGGGCAACCGGAAGAATACAGCCGGCAGCCTTGATACGGTTGTCCGCAATGATCATGGCGCCATCATGCAAAGGACTGTTTTTGAAGAATATATTTTCAATCAGGCGGGCATTGGCATCAGCGTTGAACATTTCACCGGTATGCTCATAAACGGTCAGATCGACATCCTGCTGGATGCATATCAGTGCTCCCGTCTTTTTCTTCGCCATATTCATGCAGGCCAGGACAACCGGGGCAATAAACTTCCCTTCGTTCTCCTTGTCATGGTTCTTCTTCGAAAATATTTTTCCCAGGAACTTCCATCCCCTGTGCGAACCAAGTGCCACCAGAAAACGACGTATCTCATCCTGAAACAAAATCACCAGCACAAGGAAACCGACACTGATAAACTTGTCGAGTATCGCTCCCATCAAACGCATCTCCAACACTTGGGAAACCAGAATCCAGACAATAATAAACGACACTACTCCACTAAAGATAGCCAGAGTTCCGGAATTCTTCATCAGCTTATATGTCTGGTACAAGAAGAAGGCTACCAATAAAACATCAATCAGGTCTTTTATTCCGAAATTCATCCACATAATATTAACAGTTGAAAGTTGAAAGTTGAAAATTGAAAGTTTTCGAAACGAGTTTGACTGCTTCTACTGCGGCTTTTACGTCGTGGACACGAAGGATATCCGTCCCATTCAACAAAGCAATCGTGTTCAGGACTGTCGTTCCATTCAGGCTGTCGGCTGGTGTTCCACCCAGATATTTATAAATCATGCTCTTGCGGGAAACACCGACGAGCAAAGGTAAACCGAAATCCTTAAACTCACGCAGATGTCCCATTAACGTATAATTCTGGTCTACCGTCTTACTGAAACCGAAACCGGGATCCAATATAATATCGTTCACTCCCAACAAACGGAGCTGTCGGACTTTCCGGGCAAAATAGAGCATAATCTCCTCCATTATATCTGCATAATCGGTATGTTGCTGCATCGTCTGAGGAGTTCCACGCATATGCATCATTATATAAGGTACATGCAAACGGGCGACCGTCTCAAACATTCCAGCATCCAACTCTCCTCCCGAAATATCGTTGATTATCGCGACGCCGTATTCTTCGACGCAACGACGTGCCACATCCGCCCGGAATGTATCGACAGACAGGGTCACATCCGGATAATGCGTATTCAGTATTTTCAAGGCAAAAGCCAGACGTTTCATCTCCTCTTCCGGTGAGACCTCTGCGGCATCGGGGCGGGAAGAATAACCTCCGAGGTCGATGATCCGTCCTCCCTCGGATAAAATTGCCTGTATGCGTTCCTCAATTGCAACTTCCGTCTGCTTCCTACTATCGGCATAAAAAGAGTCGGGAGTGACATTCAGAATCCCCATCACCAGCGGAGTATCGAGTGAGGTAAGCGTTCCTCTAATATTGAGCGTTTTATGTAACATTCTTATTTTTCTTTCCGACAAAGATAAAGGTAAATACATTAAATCACTACATTTGCGCAAAATAACTCTCATAGAAATTATAAAGGGAAAAAGACTATGACTATTCCTGAACTATATGAATTGTTTATACACAATCCGAAAGTGACAACCGACAGCCGAAACTGCCCTCGCGGTTCGATTTTCTTTGCCTTGAAAGGGGATAAATTCGATGGTAACCAATATGCAGAAAAGGCGCTGGCATCCGGTTGCGTGTATGCGGTAATCGACAATCCGGATTATTTTATAGGAGAACGCACAATCCTTGTGGACAACGTGCTGACGACCTTGCAGCAATTAGCGCACCGCCACCGTAAAGTGATCGGCTGTCCGATTATCGGTATCACCGGAACAAACGGAAAGACAACGACCAAGGAACTGCTGGCTTCCGTCCTGTCTACCAAATACAACCTTCTCTACACCGAAGGCAACCTGAACAACCATATCGGCGTACCTCTCACCTTGCTCCGCCTGACACACGACCACGAAATGGCCGTGATCGAAATGGGAGCCAGCCATCCGGGCGATATCAAAGAGTTGGTCGACATAGCACAGCCAAACTACGGGATTATCACCAATGTCGGGCGTGCCCATCTGGAAGGTTTCGGCTCATTCGAAGGTGTGATCAAAACAAAGGGTGAATTATACGACTATATGCGCCGCACGAAAGGTAAGATATTCATCAATCAGGATAATAAATATCTGAAAGAGATCGCCAATGGAATCGAACAGGTCACATACGGTTCCGATGAAACGGCTTTTGCCTGGGGATGTGTAGTCAGCTGTAATCCCTACCTGACTTTCGAATGGAAACAACAGGGCAAAATCCACACAGTGGAAACCCATCTGATCGGTAACTACAATCTGGACAATGCCTTAGTTGCCGTTGCTGTTGGCCGTTTCTTCAAGATTCCGGCAGAACGCATCAGCCGTGCCATTGCCGCTTACGAGCCGACTAACAACCGTTCACAACTGAAAAAGACTGAAAATAACGAACTGATCATCGATGCCTACAACGCAAATCCGAGCAGCATGAAAGTCGCTTTTAGACAATTTCGCCACAATGCCTGTCTCGCCCAAAGCTCTCATCTTAGGCGACATGCGCGAATTAGGTCCTACAAGCGACGAACTCCATACCGAAGTCGTAGCCCGGATCAAGGAAGGTAATTACGATAAAGTATTTCTGTGCGGCGAACATTTCCAAAAAGCCGCCGGAAAAGACTTCACCACCTATGCCACAACAGAGGAGCTGATCGAAGCCTTGCGCAAAAATCCCTTGGAAGGATATCATGTGCTGATAAAGGGATCGCACGGGATGGCACTGGAGAGGGTGGTAGAGGTTTTATAAAAATCTACAAATCCGATTCAACTTCATCCCCCCTTGATACCTTTCGATTATCATCTCACACAAGGGTAAAGGCAGACATCCGAACAGCCTTTACCCTTCAAAATTTGCTTTTACGTTAAACCACTGGATTGCAGCCTTTCATAAACAGACAGAAACTTTTCTTTACTCATTATACGTTTCATATGTTTTTGTTTGCTAAGAAACAGAAGAGTTCTTGCTTTACAATGTGTACCTTATCGGATGCTTACGTTCTAACTTACAATGCATATGTTTGTATGGTGAGACAGTTCAAAATCCAGATATATTCTTGTTGATTCAATACCTTAATCACAATTTTTCAGAGATCCACTTACAAATTGAAAGTTTAAGAGTTGAAAAATTGAGTTTTTGAACAGTCCAGGGAGGGGGATATCCCAAGATTAAAAAAGCCAACTAATTTCAAAGCTTTGAACATTACTTAGTTGGTTTATATTAATTATTTACTGAATATCCCTCTTTATTTGCCTAGCTTAATTGCAGGAATCCCCCTAAAATAACAAAGAACTAATTATTATTGAAACACTTCTGGATACTTATTAATGAAATAAACAGGAGTACAACTCCATGCATGACAATAACTATTCATTGGATAGAATCCATAAGGTGACAATTTATCATTATTAGGATCATATACTTCCCAAAAAGTATCCGCACCTTTCTTTACCATCCCTCCCCAATAATCCATAAGCAATTTTTTGGCTTCATTGTCCATCCCACATTTCAATAATGCTTCCATTATATAATGATAGGCATAAGGACACCCCGGATAACAGGATTCAGACATTGACATTGTTTTTTTCATTGCGCGCACTCCTTCTTTAGCATTCAATGTTTCAGATAAAATCATCCATGCCTGAGAAAGATAAGAGACTTGTTTTGATGGGCCACTCACAATTACTCCTTGTTTTTGATCATAAAACTGCCGACGAGCCGCTTTCTTCATTTTGGATGCTAACAACGACCATTCTTTTACCTCCTTGTCTTTTCCTATCAGTTGAGCCAATTCATAGCTCTTATTAAGAGCCCATATTGTCAATCCTTGCATAGATGCCTGACGATCATAATTATCCTTCCAGTCAAATACTAACCAATAAATTGGCGGTTTTTGCATATCATAAATCCAATCTGGAGAATATTGACGAAGAGCCATTTCAATCTGACGTACCACTACAGGCCATAGATCTTCTGCTGTTTCTTTATCACCTGTCACTTTTACATATTCCAATAATGCGACATTATAAATAAGTGCATAATCCAAACAATATTGACCATATTGAGGATGAGGATACGGCTCCTCAAACACGGTTGCATGCAATAACCCTTCATCATTAGATAGAGCGGCCAACAAATATAGACAACGTTTCGTCAAATCATGTTTCTTATATGAATATGCATTGGCTAATGCTTCCAAATAAAGATCGCCAATCCATAAACGTCGATCCCGTTTAGGACCATCTTCATACACAGTTTGCATACATTCTTTTAGAGTATATAATCCTACTTCATTAATTTTCTTAATCAAAGGATCGGTTGTCGTTGCTAAATCCATTTCAATCATTTCTACAGCACTTTGTGCTGTAAACGACATTTTATCAAAAGCAAAATCAAAAGAAGAGGCTCCAAGCACATCTATCTTAAGATAACGAAAAGAGAGTCTTCGGGGGATACTTGCTTCGATAGGGACTGTCATCAAAGTAATAATTTCATCTTGTAACCAAGCACGAGACAAACCGCCTGGGTAAGGATCAAACGGTGTATTCAATTCACTAGGTACTTCTGCAAACGTGAATTTTAAGCGGATAGGAGCATCCGAAGCGATACGTTCTCCCAATATTTTCAAAGAGAAATTGAAAGTACCAGTTAGATGTTCGCCAAAGTCTAAGATAATCCCAGAATGTTTTTTCAATGATTCATTAAATAATATCTCTACATTACTAACATCCTCCATTCTCCATCCTTGATATGCTTTTTCATCTTTTACGGATTTCACTATCCGCAAAGGAAAATGTTTTTTATAAACAAAAGCTGGTTTACAGGCTTCACTCTTTTTTAACCAGTCATTACTATGTTTGTAATATTTACTCTGAGCAAATACTACAAAGGAATAAATATTCAAAATGCCTATCAAAATCAATAAATATTTTTTCATGATATATATCTTAATAAATTAAACACACAAACTGCATCAGTTTCGTGGTAAATGCAGCATTAAATCTTCAATTTCAGCAGTTAGTTGTTCTTTGGGCATTTTGAAAATAAGACGGGCATGTTGACCATTCGAATCCTTTTTCCATGAATTACTTCCATCATCATGAATGATAATCGTTCCATTTTCCACATCAAAGTATTTAGATGCTCCACGAACCGCAACCAAAGTAGCTGTCTGATCCCAACTATCTCTACCATTTGGATTATCTTGTGGTAAACACATAGTATAAGTATCGACTATCGGATTGTTTCGGATACCACTTTCCATCAACTTCTTGCCTGTAAATATTTGGGATCCTATTTCAAAACCGCTAAACAAAATGGGGGTTGGCCATTCTCTTATAACAAATTGAGATGCTTTCACATCAACATAAATATTAAATTCTCTTCCTTCAGGGAAAGAACCAGCCATTGAGACTAACTGTTTCACCTTCTTTTTTATCAGTTCTTTACCAGAAAGAGGAGATATTTCATCTGGTTCGGATAAAAGTAAGTTCTGTAGATTAGAAAAAAAACCTACTGTCACAATCGTTACACTTTGGTCCGACTGTTGAGCAAGAGCACGACGATAAAGCTTTAAAGCATCCTCACTATCAGCTGTAGTCAATATTCGATGAGGATATTTCATTGGCAGTTCATCTGTCCAGCGTAGTCCACTATGCCAAGTTGTACGATCAGCAGCCTCTCCACGTACTGCTCCTATCGGAATATCTGGCCGTCCAAAATAAGTATTAATCACATCAATGCAAGGAACTGCCGTTGCACACTTATTAGAAGATATTGTTGCTAAAATATTCACTTCTCCAGAATCAGCTAATGCATGTAATAAAGCCAATGCTCCAACATCATCGTAGTCTGGTGCCATATCCGTATCAAAAATCAGATTGACAGGTTTTTCTGTTCTATGACAAGACATAAAACATATCAAAAAGAAATATAAAATATAACTCTTCATTGCGTAAAATTTATTTTTTATTCATTTTAAATACATGTTTCACTCATTGACCGTGTAATTACTGTTAAAACCTTGTCATATCCAATCTCTAATGCTCTTTTCACACTTTGACCTGTCCAATAATTAGGATTAAATAGTTCAAGAGATAAGGCTCCTCTAAATCCTGTTTCATATAAAAGAGGTAATGCTTTATCAAAAGGACAAATACCATCCCCTGGATAAACCCGATCTGAATCAGACAATTTCGTCCGGACTGGAATTGCAGGATAATCATTGATATGGAAAATAGGGAGTTCCGCTCCATTTATTAAATATAAACTTTCAAAAGAATTATCCCCACGATAAAGATGGTAAAAATCCAATAGCATAGAAGCTTTTGGATGTCCAGTTCCTAATGCAATTCGAGCAGCATCACTCAATTTATTCAAAGCCCCTGTTCCCCATACTTCTAATAAAGGACGTACACCGACAGACTCTCCATATTCCAATATTCGCCGATAATTATCAGTATATTTTTCAAAGTCATCCCGATCTATTTTTTCAAGCCCTAAAGCTGTTGCAGCAATACACCGACTCCCCAAGGCTGCAGCCATATCAATTTCTTTCAGCATTTCATCCATTCCCTTCCCCCCAATAATCCAAGGAGAAAATCCAATAATATTCTCAAGAATAAGATGTCCAGACTGAAGTTTTCTCACTAATTGCTGATAAGAACCTCCTTTTTTAAGGAATGCACATATATCTCTTGTCCATAACTCAATTCCTCCAAAACCAGCCTTCGCACAATATTCTATTTGTTGCTCGACAGACAAATTGTACCCAGAAATGGTGGATGTATTCAAACTTATCCGGAAAGGTATTTCTTTCGTCGACATAACAGGATCAGCGTTGTCTATCGCTGATCCTGGTCTGACTCCCAATAGAGCCAAACCAGAACTGAGTAACATTTTCCTTCTCGAAATATTAATATTTTGCATCCGCTTCAGATATAAAAATCATAACTCTCTTATCCATATATTTCTAAAACTAATAGGAGCACTCTCATCTCCATGATCTTGTAAACCGATAGGTCCTGCTCCATGTTCAATCACATCTGGAAATCCTACATAAGGAGTGGTTCCTTGAATAATTGTGTTATTCTGTAACAATACTCCATTTTGCAAAATAGTAACACGCGGAGGTGTCCGATAAGTTCCATCCTTTTTAAATGTCGGAGCTGTATAAATAATATCATAAGTATTCCACACTCCGGGTTTATTCATTGCGTTTACCAATGGTGGAGTTTGTTTATAGATACTTCCAGCTTGTCCATTTACATACGTTTCATTCTGATAATTATCCAGAATCTGTACTTCGTACATACCTTGTAAAAAAACGCCACTATTCCCCCTTAACTGACTTTCTCCCGTTATTCCCACTGGAATACACCATTCCAAATGTAATTGAAAGTCATTAAATTTTTGTTTTGTCCGAATATCTCCCGTCCCTTTTTTTACAGTAAATACCCCATCATGTACAGTCCACTCTGCCGGTTCCCCCTTTGAGTTTTCCCATTTTGTCAGATCTTTTCCATCAAACAATACAATCGCATCCGATGGAGCAGAGATAAACATCTCTGGAGCTTGTCCTGGTGTCACAATCGAAGGTTGAGGTAACCAATATTCAGTCATTTCATGTGTCATAGGTGCTCGGCCTGGATACGTTTTCTGTGCAAACGTTGGTAGTATGAACATCACAGTCATTACTATCATTAAAACTTTATTTTTCATAATAAAAAATTATTTTTTAATTATAATTCTGGAAATAACCACGGATTGCGATAATCTGGTTTTATCAATTTATCGGCCATTGGATTATTGAATGTTTTCTTAACATCATCATAAGCAAGAGCAGATCCAACTCGCGCTGAGATATTGCCTAAATGGGCGTATTTTGCACATAAACTTCCATTATCAATAGTACAAGCCGTATTCATTTTCCGACTTTTCATACAATCTAAGAAATTAGTAACATGATCTCTATGATCTTGAAAATTAGGAAGACTTTTAATGTGCTCTATTCTGTTCCCTTCAGGATAAACTTCCCAACTTTCTCGGTTGGCAACCAATGTTCCATTTACTCCTTTAAATTCTAATCCATAATTTCGTCCATAAGGCCCCGTTTCTGTTCCGGCAATATTACTCCACTGGATAATAAAATCATCATACTCATAAATAACAGATAATGTATCAAATGTTTCCGCATAATTATCCGGATATGCAAAATTTCCACCTGAACTAATCACGCGCTTTGGCATACCTTTGACATTCATCCCCCATAAAGCCATATCTATCAAATGCACTCCCCAATCGGTCATAAGTCCACCTCCATAATCCCAAAACATCCTCCAAAGTCCATGAAAACGTTTTTCATTAAAAGTTCTTTTTGGAGCTGGACCTAACCAAGTTTCAAAATCCACTCCGGAAGGGACAGCACTATCTGACACAGGATTCAATATTGTAGCATAATTAAAGTTAGCCCAAACATTCACACGAGCGATCTTCCCTAACTTACCACTATCTATATACTTTTTCATCTCATGCCAATGATTGCCACTACGCTGTTGCTGTCCAACTTGCACAACACGATTATACCTCTTTGCTGCATCGACCATTGCATCACATTCAGCAATTGAATTTGCAATCGGCTTTTCAACATACACATCTTTCCCCGCAGCGCACGCATCAACCATTTGTAAACAATGCCAATGATCGGGAGTTCCGATAATCACGGCATCAATCTCTTTTTTCTCCAATACTTTTCTATAATCCCCGTAAAGGCGCGGTTTCTTATTTCTCAATTTTTCAACTTCTGCCGCCTTTTGCTCCAATACATTTTTATCTATATCACATAAGGCAATACAGTTGACTTCCGGATGAATTAAAAAATCAGACAAATCAGCCCATCCCATACTTCTACATCCAATAAGAGCCACATTTATTTGATCATTTGCTCCCACTGAACTGGCAAATAAATTACTTTCATTTAATACAGATGGCATAATCAAACCAGTAGCTACAGCCGATGCCGAATGACGTATAAAATTTCTTCTTGATACCATATATTTAAAAGTTTAAAAGTTAAATCAACGAGATACACTATCATATCCCGGATTTTGTACAAGATTTGGATTCGAGTTTAACGTACTCCGTTTAAGAGGAAATATTTCTGTATGATTATCTGCATCAGGCTGTTTGTCCCACCATATTCCAGTCGTAAACTTATTCCAACGACATAAATCAGTACGTCGACGACCTTCTGCAAAAAATTCTCGTCCCCACTCATCTATTAACTCATTTTCTGTCAATTTAATCTGTCCATCTGGAAGATACAAATATTCTTGATATTTATCTACTGGATAATAACGCTTACGAACATGATTCAATAATTTACCAGCCTCTTCGTTATTACCAGTGCGAAACTCACATTCAGCCAATGAATAATAAATTTCAGCTAATCTGATTTCTGAATAGTCAGCTTCACGTCTTCCAGCATCTTCATCAGAATAAAACGGATACTTAGCAAAATGCCAACCAGAATTATGATCACCATTTTTCATGTCGGAGACTTTATTTTCAGGAACTTCTCCTGGAGCTATACCATGAAATATACCAACTTGATCACGTAGATATAAAGGGATTCCATTTGAAGGAGACATTACCTGCCTCATTTCCCCCCCTTCTTCATATTCCAAATAGCCAAACAAAAACATTCCCTCACGTGTGCTATTACCTAAATTCTTATACTTCTTTAATCTGTAATCTTCCGGATATTTCTGAAATTTATAAACAGGCATCCCTAATGTAAAATCATACAGATTACCTTCTATGTTACGACTGGGCTGTGCCGCATATTTAGGATTAAAACCACCTTGCTTTACCGATCCCAAATAATATTGTGCATTAGCAGGCAAACACCACCAATAAACGTCTGAATCATAATGCCAATGGCTACGGCCATAACTTCCAGGAAAACCAAATATTACTTCATTACACGTTTCATTATTCCAATCATACGGTGCATCCCATCGATCACTGATTTCATAAAAGCCATATTCGCCATCGATTATCTTTTGTGCATATTTTGCACATTCCCCATACATAGGTTTTCCAATCCATTTCTCAGCATTTAAATAAAGACGAACCAATAATGCAGCAGCACCAGCTTTATTCCATTGTCCTTGTTCTTCTCCATTTCCATTCGTCCCATTTTTCATCGGCAGAAAATTCAAACTTTCAGTCAATTCCGTTTCTATGAAACTAAAAACCTCTATCGGATCAACTTGGCCTTGCGAATTGAGACTAGCATCTTTACTAACTGCTAACGGAATATTCCTATAAGCATCTAACAAACGGATATAAAACCATGCTCGTAAAGTTCGAATTTGTGAAGATAAAGCATCTAATTCATCTTGAGTCATTTTTAATTGAGTAGGATCAAGTCCTTTAAAATCATCCAATACAGAACAAGCCTGCATAATCCCAGTAAAACAAGCATCCCACTCAGGAATATCATCATCTATTGTCCAAGTGTGATAATGATATCGTTGCCATATCTGTCCATCTACCCACCAACCATCACGATTCCAAGTACCTAACTGATCCGTAGTTTCTTCATTAATAGTGAATCGTGATCCTATACTCCAATAAGCATGCTCAAATGGACGAAAAGCAGCTCGAATAACATCATCTTTTGTATTATAATAGTTTTCAGTAACGATTTGATCATATACGGTTTCCGTTAAATCCGTACATGAGACTATAATCATAGAAAAAAGAATACTTCCCAAATAGTTTCTAATTTTTTTGTATTTCATAATAAACCAAGCCTTTAAGATAAAACATTAAAAATCCAACTGTAAACCAAACAACAATTGTGTTGTTGTCGGATAATAATTTCTAGTTCCATTGTTCGTCCCTGGTGTCAAACCATTCATTTGGTAACTTGCAGGATCAACGCCACTAAAACCAGTAATAGTTGCTAAGTTTTTACCCGTCACATACAACCGGATACTATCTAGCCATTTGTTATTGATATTGAAACGATATCCCAAAGTCACAACATCGAGTTTAAGATAATCTCCTTTCTCCAAAAAATAATCAGTCAATACATTCAAGCCGGTAGTTATGCCTGCATTTTTATCATAAGCTTTTTTCAGCACATTACCAGGAGCACTCTGTAACCCGTAATAAAGATCATGCACATTGTAAATATCAAATCCAAATGCTCCACTCAAAAAAACAGTCAAATCCCAGTTTTTATAAGAAAAAGTGTTACTTAAAGATGCCGTAAATTTAGGTAAGCCATTTCCCGTAACCCGTTTGTCCTCGGTCGTCGCTTCATTTATGGATATTTTTTCTGTATTGTCTTTATTCCAAACTAACCAATTGCCATTTTCATCAATACCCGCATACGACCATGTAAAATAATTACCCAAACGTTCTCCTTCTTGCATTCTCTGAAGAGTTCCCGGATTACCCGGAGACTCCATATTACAAACATCTTGAAAAGCTTGTCCCGTAAATTCATTATTAGAAAAATGGAGGAATTTATTGTTATTAGTTGCCCCAACAAAACCTATATTATAGCTGAAATCTTTTGTTTTGACAGCTTGTACATTTAAATCAAGTTCAAAACCCGTATTTCTCATTGTTCCAACATTTACAAAAGTACTTGCAAACAAATAAGGAGGAACAGAAACATTATAATCCCCCAATAGATCTTGCTGTTTACGATTATAATAGTTCAAGGAACCACTAAAAATATTATCAAACATAGAAAAGTCTACACCAATATTCCAATTTACCCCCTTTTCCCATTTCAAATTATAGTTAGGATTTTTTGCAGGTCCCCATACCGTAAAATAAGAACCTTCATGATAATAACTACCAAATCCTTGCATAGTTGCTAATGATTTATAACTATCGAAGTTTTGGTTACCTGTAACTCCAAAATCACCACGGATCTTCAATTCGTTAATCCAAGTAGCATCCTTCATGAAGTTTTCCTCACTCATACGCCACCCTGCAGAAACAGCAGGAAAACTTCCCCATTTATTATTTTTACCAAATTTCGAGGAACCTTCATATCTATAAGAAGCTGTAAATAGATAACGTCCTTTATAGTCATAATTAATACGTCCAAAAAATGCTATTAATTTAGAATCATTTTTATAACTACCCATTTCATTACGTCCTTCCTCTTTTGCCCATTCACCTTGTGCCAAATTATTATAGCTAAGAATATCAGAAGGAAAATCCTTATTGGATGCAGACATTCCCGAATTTTGAAAATACTGATATGAGTATCCTCCCATAAGTTTTAAATGATGTTGATTTTTTTCCATTGTATAGTTTACCAACCATTCTAAACTCTCTTGACGTGACTTACCATAATCTCGACTTGCTTCTCCAGAACGTCCACTATTTTGCGCCATTGTACTGATTGCTGGTCGAAACCAAAAATTAAAATTATCATTTTGTTGCTGAGCCAATGTCACTTGCGTATTCAAAGAATGAACTGATGTCCCTTCTTTAGCCAACAATGGCAATAAATTTAACTTAACAGTAGCATCCCAATCTAATAATTTCGTTTCACCGCCACTTTGATCTAGTTTTAATAATTCAACCGGATTCATACCGGTAGCCTGACCATTAAAATTAGAATATTGCCCTGGAATATTCGGATCAAACACAGGAGTTGTCGGATTTGCCTCCAATGCAGCCCTAAACACACTCCAATCGGAATTATTCCTATAAACAAAACGCGGACTAATATTGGCCGAAAAGTTCAACAAACCACTTTTAGTTGTATGATTAAGAGAAAAACGAGCCCCATATTCTTTACGATCAGAACGAATATCCACCCCCGTAGCATCTTTAAAATCAATAGTAGCCCGATAATTACTCCTAGAATTTCCACCTGAAAGTGTCACCGTATGTTGATGAGCCAAACCCGTACGAGTAATCTCATCCAGCCAATTTGTATTAGCACCTTGATCTACACCTTGATTATTTGGAACACGATATTTTCGGAACTCTTCCGCATTCAAAGGATCCAAATCATGTATCATAAAGTTAGCACTTACTGTTCCAACATAAGACGCATGTAATTGTCCATCACGCGCTCCTTTTTTTGTTGTGATCAATACCACTCCATTACTACCTCGTGTACCATAGATCGCCGATGCTGCACCATCTTTCAAAATATCCATTGATTCAATATCATTTGGATTTATATTGGTTAAATTTCCACCAGGGATACCATCTATTACAATCAGTGGTCCTAAACCGGCAGCACGAGAAGAAATACCACGTATTTGTATATTTGCCTGGTTATTAGGATCGCCCATACCTGTATTAGTTACAGACACACCAGCAACTTTTCCTTGAATCATCATAGATGGATCAACATTACTAATACTCAAAAAATCTTTACTTGATACATGAGAGATGGCTGACGTTAATTCCTTTTTAGTCATACTACCGTAGCCTATCACTACAACTTCATCTAGTATTTCCATATCTTCTTTCAATAGCAACTTAAAATGCTGCTCATTTCCAACAACAACTTCTCGTGGCGCATAGCCAATATAGCGAACCTCTAAAATCGCTTTAGAAGATACACTCAATGAAAAGTTCCCTTCAATATCACTAGTTGTCCCATTTGTAGTCCCTTTCTCAACAATATTAGCACCGATGATCGGCTGCCCCATCGAATCGACAATTTTACCGAAAATTCGTTTCTTATTCTGGGCAATAGATTGATCTTTCTGAACCAATGTGATATAATTATTCTCAAATCGATACCCAATTCCAGTACTCTCGGCCACTTGTTCCAAATAATCAGATACTCTTGCTGATTTCTTTCGAAAAGAAACAGTCTTGTTGACATCCACATCCTGATCCCGAAACACAACCAAATAGTCAGTTTGCGCCTCAATCTCTTTGACCAATTGTTTTATTGTCATGCTATTCTGGCTAAGTTTGATCTCTGCATTTTGTGCATCTGCTTCTTCTGCCATCAATTGAAACACACATACAAACAATAGGAAAAGTGATATTCTCATAATCCTAAAAAAATATTTAATGTTACTACTATAGATAATAAAAGGCAACAACAAAGTTTTTCTTTTCATATCTTTGTTCTAAATTTAAAGTGAATACTAAAAAATTACGACTTGTGTTTGCTTTAACTTCTGCGGCAGTTGTTGGTAGCTTCTGCCGCTTTTGTTTTTCTACTGTTCTTTCATCATAGGCTATACGTTTTTATGTTTGACATGTTCTTATTTTAAGGTCACTATGTTCCGCTCTGTGTCTTTCTCTACTTTAAATTTGCGGATTTGCTGCAATACGCGGAAAACATCGTCAAGACTGTCGCGCTGCCTGAATTTTCCCGTATAAGTATCTTTGAATAAAGATGTGTCTTTTACTACGATCTTTACGTCATAGTAAAGTTCCATTTTTTCCAGAATATTGATCAAAGGTTCATTTTCAAAGGCATATATACCGTCAAGCCATAAAAAATGAGCTTTCAGGCGAATCGGTTCTACCTTCATCTTTCCGTTCGAGACAGTCACTTGTTGATCCGGTTCCAAAATGATCCCGTCAGATTCCTTATTCCGGAAAAAGACGCGTACGGAACCTTCCAACAAACTGGTTTGTACATAGCCGGTCGCAGGATAGCTGCACACGTTAAATTGGGTGCCTAAAACTTCCATATCGACATCATGCGTAGAAACAATGAAAGGGCGGGAAGGGTCTTTCGCCACTTTGAAGAAGGCTTCTCCTTCGATCGTAACATTCCTTTTATCATCGGTAAAACGGGCTGGATAGATCAACTTCGACTTCGCATTCAGCCAAACTTCCGTCCCATCCTGCAAGACCAGTTGTGCCCGCTGTCCGGCAGGAGTGTACAGAGTATTCATCACATTCTCCGATAAAAACTCCGCTTGCTCAGGCTGTGTATACCAATATGTCAATATACTTGTTGAAACGACCAATATCAGGATAGCAGCCGCATACCCGATCCGGCGTGTCCAACGCTTCCACATCACGGAGTGTTGCTTTTGCAAAATAAAGCAGTCGTATTTCTGTTTGCCGATTGTTTTATCCTGCACCTGATGTCCTAAGTTCAACAAGGCATATAGATTTTGATACTCTACAAATTCTTTTTTGAGTTCTTCACTCGCCTCGACATCGCGCAGCAGGGATAGTCGCTCTTCCGTGGAAAGTTCCTCATAAAAGTATTTATGTATCCGTTCGTTCATATTTTCCGCTTTTGTTCTTAATAAACGGATCAGAGAACCAAAACCCCCAAGAGGATAAACGGATTTTTTTAATTAGCGAGTAAAAATATTAATAAAGGGAGATAGTCTTTCAATTCGCTTTTAATTTTCTTATAGGCGATAGCCATCTGATTTTCAACAGTTTTAAGGGAAATATTCAATTCAGCAGCTATGTCTTTCTGTTTTTTCCCCTCTATTTTGCTTTTGATAAAAATTTCCCGACATTTTTCAGGCAAAGAGTCTACCACTTCAGTAATGATCCGTTCGATATCCTGCTCGGAGAGTAGAGACTGATCGAATAATTCCAAGGAGGCAAGTTTCATCCGCAAAGTAGCCTGATACTCTTCCTGTATCAGGTTGACAGCTTCCTTTACAACAATGCGGTGACGTAAAAGATCGATACAACGGTTTTTGATCGAAGTAAAAAGCAGGGCAACCAGATTCACATCATAAGCCAAGATCTCTTTTCTTTCCCACAATTCGGTAAATACGTCCTGGACGATATTTTCTGCGTCTTCTTCTGACACGACATACTCCAGAGCGAAATATTTCATCCGGGAAAACCAAGAGACATATATTTCTTCAAAATGGTCGGATAGTATTTTCTTTTCAACCAGCATCTTTCTTCTGTGTGAATAAAATCACGGCGTTCTCGATCTCCAAACTTTAATCTTTAAATTATTATATAGAGTGTGAGAGCTGTGACTTATCTATCAGAAAGGCTCTGGAAAACCGTAGAAGTAAATAAGCAACATACTCCCACACCATATTTACGGATACGATGCGGGATATGCTAACTCATTCTTCCCCCTTTCAAATTTTCCAGATTTTATTTGAAAGAATCAGTTAAACAACGCAATTGTGCTATTTGCACAATGCAAATATAGTAATAGTTATTGGTTAGACAAGTAAACTGTATATTGTATTCAAGACAAACGTATCTAATTTTTAGTCGATAGCTGTGCATAAAGTACAAGAACTTCCGAGAGAAGGAACCAATAAGCTCTCCAAACAGCGTTTCTCGGATCTAGTGGAAACAATTCGCATGATAGGGCATGAGTTATCAGAAATTTCCATTGTTTGAGCCTATGACAAACTATTAATGGCAAGTTTCATTATTCAAACTGGCGAAGGAAGAGCTAAAAATATTCATAGCAACAATTTATTTCTTGTTTTTATATACTTTTGCAGCCTGATTAAATAAGTAATATGAATACACATAATCTTTGTTGCATCGGCCACATTACGTTGGATAAGATTGTAACGCCGAAAAGGACACTGCATATGCCGGGAGGAACATCTTTCTATTTCGCGCATGGAATGAGCAAATTAGATACTTCCGACTTCCTGTTGGTAACAGCTCTTGCTGTCAGTGAGATGGACGCGGTGGAAGAAATACGCAGGAAAGGGATCGATGTAAAGGTTTTGCCCAGTACCCATTCCGTCTATTTTGAAAATACATATGGCGAGAACCAGAACAACCGGACGCAGCGGGTATTGGCAAAAGCCGATCCGTTCACAGTTGAAGGGTTACAGGATGTCGATGCCCGCATCTATCATTTGGGAAGTTTGCTGGCGGACGATTTTTCTTTAGATGTAATCAAATATTTATCGACCAAAGGGATGTTATCGGTCGATGCCCAAGGCTACCTGCGTGAAGTTCGCGGTGAGAATGTTTTCGCCGTAGACTGGCCGGAAAAGGAAGAGGCACTGAAATACATCCATATCCTGAAAGCCAACGAACACGAAACGGAAGTTCTCACCGGATGCAAAAATCCGCGTGAAGCAGCTCTGAAATTAGCCAACTGGGGCGTTAAGGAGGTTTTGCTGACATTAGGAAGCATGGGATCTGTCATTTATGCCGACGGCGAATTTCATGAAATACCCGCATACCCTCCAACAGAGATTGTGGACGCTACGGGATGTGGCGATACCTATATGGCCGGCTATCTGTACATGCGAAACAAAGGAGCTTCATACAAAGAAGCAGGATGTTTTGCCGCCGCCATGTGTACAATCAAGCTGGAAGCCTCGGGACCTTTCGGGGGAACAGAGAAGGATGTTTGGGATATTATCGAAAGGTATAAGTGAAACGATTTATGATTTCAGATTTATGATTTATGAGCTATGTATCACTGATAAATCATAAATCTGAAATCATAAATCAACGCAATTTCTTAGCCATCACCATATAGGAATAAATAAGGACTACGGCATACCCGAATAGCGGTACGACGAACGAAAACGACATTGTCGAGATATCGGCTACATAGCCCATCAATAACGGTCCGACAGCACCTCCTATCGGAGACATCATCAAGAAGGACGAAGCACGCTTGGTATAGTCACCCAATCCCCTCAGCGAGATAGCAAAAATCGTCGGGAACATAATAGCCTCGAAGATATAGCAGGCAAATAGAGCACCTTTCGACAGAGTACCTAAATTCAGGGTAACGAACAGAGCACCCAAAACGGTAAAGATCGCACAGATAAACAAGACTTTCTCTGCCCGGATATAACTCATAATCCAACTACCGATAATACGCCCGATCATAAACAAGCCCAATCCACCGAAGGAAAGAACGATCGCTGCCTCATGCGCATCCATCCACCCATCGTCAGTCACATAATTAATAAAGAAACTGTTAATCGATATTTCCGCTATTTCGTAGCAGAACAAGGCCATCACCCCCCAGGTAAAACAACGATGTTTCCACAATCCTTTCAACCCGGCTTTAGCCTCAGCAGTCGTATCTTCGCAATCGGCATGGTTGATCTCCGGCAAGCGGATGCGGAAGAAAATAAGAGCAACAGACAGGACGATAACGCCCATCACGGTATAGGGCAAAGCAATGTTAGCATCTCCGTTGCCGGAAAACAACAGCATCCCACCGATTACAGGTGCACAGATACAACCTAACCCGTTGAAGGATTGTGCCAGATTCAAACGACTGGCTGCCGTCTCGCGATCCCCAAGCTCTGTCACGTAAGGATTGGCTGCCGTCTCCAAGAACGTCAGTCCGCAACCGATCACAAACAGGGAAAAGAGAAAGAAGTTGAATGACATCAACTGTTCGCTCGGAATGAAAAGCAACGATCCGATCCCGTAAAGGATCAGACCGAACACCACCCCCTGGCGGTATCCGTATTTATTAATAAAAAGTCCGGCTGGGATAGCCATTGTGAAATAACCAGTGTACATCGTTGCCTGGATCAAAGCAGAATGAGCCTTCGTCATGACAAGCGCCTCCTGGAAATGCTTGTTCAGCACATCTAAAATAGCATGTGCAAAACCCCATAAGAAAAACAGAGATGTGACTAATACAAAAGGAACCAGATACTCTTTCTTTACCAACGATTTCTTTACTTTTTCCATTTTATTGTTATTTGTTTTATACTCATCTTATTCATTTACCGGATTGTAGGGAATCGTGAACCAGAAAGTCGAGCCTTTACCTAACTCCGAATCCACACCGATCTTGCCATCCAAAGACTGTATGATGGACTCGCAGATGGAAAGCCCCAACCCCGTTCCCTGGACAAAGCTGTCAAATTTAGCAAAACGTTCAAAAACATGCGGAATATTCTCCTCGGCAAGTCCTTTGCCGGTGTCCGCCACATAAAAGCGCAGGATAGCGCCTATCCTCTCATATCCCATCGTAATAGAACCCTCCGAAGTGTATTTGCAAGCATTACTGAGGAAATTGGAGAGAACCTGTGTCAGCCGATTCTTTTCCGAATGGATCACACAAGCGACAGACGGCAGATGGCAAACCAAATCGACACCATCCTTCACACGCGACTTATAGACCTGCTGCAAGTTATTGAATATCTCGGACAAGTCGACTGCCGAATAATTGAAATCCATCTGCCCGGCTTCGATCTTCGAAAGGTCGAGAATATCATTGACCAACTGGAGCAAAAGCTCATTATTCGTCTCGATGATCTTGACATATTCACCGATCTCATCCGGCTCTTCCGCCATCGCAATCAGATTCGAGAAGCCGACAATCGCGTTCAGGGGCGTTCGTATCTCATGGCTCATATTGGCTAGGAAAGCGCTTTTCAACCGATTGCCCTCCTCCGCCTTATTACGCAGGCGGATCAGTTCGTTCGTCATCTTCAAGTCCGTAATATCGCGCCTCAACCCGATGAGCTTACGTATCTTTCCATTTTCATTCCGTCCATAGGGAACGGCATGCATCTCGAACCAGCGATCTCCCAGTGCTGGGACCATTGTCCTGATCTGGACCTCCATCACATGGATCTTTCCACAGGCAAGGTCTTCCAAACCTTTCCGAAGCAAATCACGGTCTTCGAGATCTACGAACGAAAGATACTCATCCAACGAAATTGTCATTCCTTCGAACACGGTAGACCGCGGCGAGTAGAAAATCCGAGTATCCGGATTGTACTCCCACGAAATAATCTGAGCAGCATCAAGAGTGAAGTCCAACTGTAGTTTGTTCTCTTCAAGTTCCTGCCGTCTCTTCATCTCACCCGTTATATTTCTTTCCGTCCCGATAATCTGTTCGACTTCGCCAGTCTTTTCCGACTTCAACCCGATTGCATAGGTTTCGAACCAATCATAGCCTTCACCCCGCCGGAAGCGAAACACTTCCCTCAGTTTGTTTTCTACTCCCCTGGACAGGCGGGACATAAACCGACTGTATTTTTCTTTGTCGTCCGGATGCAATAAATCCAGTGCACCTTTATTGCTCAAACCATCGTTGGCAAGCGTCTTCCGGTAAAGAGAGGTGAATGTATCCTTCCGCACATCATAGCACCAAGCCGACAGGGAACCGGCATCAAGGGCAACGGACAATTCCCGGCGTATATCATCAAGCTCGAGTTCATTCCTACGAATATCCGTCGTATCAACCATTGTAGCAACAATATATAGGTTTCCCTCTTTATCTTCCAAGCGCGTCTTAGTAGTAACAGCCCAACGGACAGGTAACCCGGTTTCTTCATCAAACAATACCCGGTTAAAAGAAATCGGCTTGTCGCTTTGCAACACCCGGTTATCTTCTTCCCTGAAAAGAGAAGCTTTCAAATCGTTCACTTCAAAATCATTCTTCCCCAACATACAATCAAAGGCCTCTTTATAAAATTCGGAGACTTTGTTGTTGTAGAACAGATAGCGGTACTCATTACTCACATCCTTGATAAACAATCCTACCGGCAGATTATCCATGATCGATTGCAGGAATGTTTTCAAACGCAGGATTTCCTTTTCGGCAACGACATAAGGAGTCACGTCATGGGTAAAGCAGATAACCGAATTATTCTCAAACGGCACAACACGTGCCTTTGTATATTTGATCCGATCCTTTTTCCCGTACTTGCAATTAAAGACAGTCACCTCACCCGTTTCGACCGTCCGCTTCACATGCAAGATAATTTCATCCAGCATCTCTTTAGCCTGCGGATATTCAAGATGAAGATCCTTCAGATTCTTCCCTATCTGGCATCTCGTGTCGACATCTTTCCAATTGTGATTATCAGGGTTCACGATATCCACTATATTCAGATCGGAGTCATAGATGGTCGCCATGTCCGGCATCCGGCTCAAAAGTTCCATCATTTTGGTATTTGCCGTCTTGTAAGCGTCTTCCTTTCGTTTCCTGTAATTTAAGATACCAATAAAGATAACCACCATCAAAATAACCAAACAGACAAACAGGATCACTTCTACCGGATGTTCTTGCCATAATGAAGGTTCTTCGTTATAGAACACCGTATTTTCAGGCAACAACGAGGGGTCGATCCCTGAAGCTACGAGCGTCGGATAGTTGATATAGTAATTGGGAAGTGAAGGAGTGAACTGAAAAGCCGGACTATTTTCGAATCCTTTCGTCAGAACACAATGAGTCAGCAAAGCCAAGTCCTTACCCAAATCCTCTCCGGAAATAAAATAGCCACCGATGTAATTCATGTTCGACGTGCCCTGATCCAAAACCTGATAAACCGGCTTGGACGTATAACGTGCCAGCTCATTGTGGAGCATCGAATGTGCATGGGGATATTGAAGGGCATCGGTATACCATCCCGCCGATAAGATGGCATAGGAATCATCCATACAGGCAATCGAATCGAGTAGTTGGGGAGTAGACAGCTTACAGCCATCCATATAGCGAAGGTCGAGCGAATCGATCTGCTCGAAAAGATCGTTGATATAAGACTCGAAAAACGCCATATTATAACGATTGTCATAACAAAACGCCACTTTGCGGATATGTGGCTGAAGTTGTTTTATCAGCGACAGGTTCTCAATGACAAAATCCTTATAGGAATATCCCGTTATTCTAAAATCGCCGAACGACTCTTTCATCGGCATCATATCGGCAACCGAAAACAGCTTCTTGTCTTTATTCTCATAATCAATGAAGGCTCCTTTCACATAACCCAACACGACAGGAATCTCATGCCAGCTATCCACACAAGTGACCCGATAGGAAGACCAAGCCTCATTGCCTAGCAGCACGACCACATCCGGCTTTACCTTATAGGCAGCAAAAAGCTGCCGCATCCATCCTACCCAGGTTTCAAAGACGGGAGAAGCCTCGCAGTCCATATACTCAACAAATATTTTCGCTTCCGAATCTACCTGCATCTGATCTATGAAAGACGCAATCAGATGGTTTCCCTCTTCCTTGATCGGAGAATAAGAGCTAATGACCAAAACCTTCTGACCATTGCCGCTTGTCGTCCTTGCCTCCACAGGGAAAAGAGAAAGAGTAAAAACAAATAAAATTATCAGCAGTTCGTCGATTATCAACTTGCCATTTAGCATCATTATCCCGTTGTTATTAGACTATACCTGCAAATGTACAGCATTTTTTTCATTTCAAGAACCTAATATGCTTGTATTTGAGCCACATTATGGCAAAAACGTCCCATTAGCCAGGATACGATCATTGACATCAAGCCAATGCTAAGACGGATAATAAGGGAGTGTCAACCAGAAAATCGAGCATTTTTTTCTTCTGACTTAACTTTGAGCCCCCCCAAGCATTCGACGACCATCTGAGAAGATGCTGTTCAAAAATTACCCACACATCCTTCCTGACACATAGGCACATCGACTTGAATAGCTTTACTTTATTACAGTATAAAGTTACCCTACTACATACCTGGCATTCTTCCCCATCAATCGATAAATGGAAGCTACGATCAACCAGGAAATGGCAAATGCGACAACCGCGGCGGCAGGTATCTGTAAAGCCACCGGTACATGCAAGGCACGCATCAGAACGACACCCGGACCGGTAAAGAAATAATGCACCATATAGATTCCGAACCCACAAGTCGTCAGGTTTGCCAGCAAACTCTTGATCTTTTCGGATCGCACATCCACCTTTTTCATCAATAGGAAAACGGGGACCGTCATCATCACGACGTTAAGAGAACAATAGGTAAAGAAAAGTTCCAGCAATTCTTCGCTGTATTCCGGCAGAGCGGTTACATAGCGGAAACCGAAAAAGTTACGACATAGCCGATCAAAAACATCGGGATCCCGACCAACAAGATTTTATTCAGACTCCAGTCGTGATTGCGCAGGTAATGTCCTAAAAGCAGATAGCCGTTGAACCCGGCAAAATAATACAACATATTGAAGGAGTTCCAGGAACAGCCTCCCCATACATAAGGTGAAACGAACTGATAGTAATAAGGCAACAGTGTCGACACGCCCCAGGCCAGCAAAAACCATAGCTTGGCCTTTTCAGAGGCTTTTTTCCACCCAGGCAGAGAAAACAGGCAAGTACAAGTATAACCCGATCAATAGATAGATATACCACATATGCACATCTACAATCGAGAAATTCAATGGGATCTCCGCAATATATCTCGAGGAAACATCCAATGACTGACGAGCCACTTCTTCGCCCGAATAGGGAAAAAAGTCCAAGATCACCTCCGGTGACAAGCCTAGCTGTCCGGTTATCCAAGGGAACAGGTTATAAAGCACAGACCAAATCAGGAAAGGCCAAAAGACACGGCTGATCCTTTTTTTTTATAAAAGACGGAAGTATCGTCCTTCAATGGCAACAGCAAGGCTCCCGTAATCATCACAAACAGGGGGGACACAAGGACGGAGAAACGATCCATAAGCTGCTCCCCAGAACTTAATCTGATCGATATTAGCTGGTGGTTCACCCGGATAAAAGTTAAACGGATCTGCACTATGGCAACAAACCACGGTAAACATGGCAACAAAACGTACCACATCCAGCCAAACAACATGCGATCGGCCAATTGCCGAATTCTGACTCTTCATCATAATATTAGCATCTTACTAAGTTTATATTCCAAGCTAAGAACCGCCCGCCGTGCAAACGGAACCAGAAAAGCTTTCATTGCTTTATCAAACTATTAAAGGATTTGTCCGCTCTATAAAAGAGAAAATCCTGACAATCAATATTGTCAGGATCTCTTGTACCCAGACCTGATACAAACCATAGAAATCACAGGAAAACAAAAAGAGTTTATTCTACTCATTATCAGCCATTTGCACATCTCCTGTTTTCTCCATTTTTGCCCTATTTTGCCCGTTTTCTGTTATTCAGTACACTTTTAGTACACTTTGAAATATCATTTTCTTTTGCACCTTTGCAATATCGGAAAACAAAAGAAAATCAACTATTTAGCGTAATTACCCGGTTACGGTACCTAAATCGGGATAAAACCTCTAAACAATGGCAAAGTTAGAAAATAAAACGAAAGAGAACCCCAAATTGGAGCAAAATAAGCTCTCAGACGGTAGAATAAGCCTTTACTTAGAGTATTATTTAGGTAGAGAGGAAAAGCCCGTATTGGATGAAAACGGTAATCAGGTGTATTACGAAAGTGGTAAGATGCAAGGAAAGCCAAAGTTCGCTATCAAGCATCACAGGCGAAAAGAAAACCTTAGCCTGTATCTGATAGACACCCCCCCGTACTCCTGCGGAACGGCAACAGAACAAGGAAACTTTGGAACTCGCCATGCGCATACGTGCAGAGCGTGAACAGGAGTTTAAAGAAAGCATGTTAGGTTACCACTTAAAGAAAGACAGGGCTGTTAATTTCTTGGACTACTTTCAAGCCTATATCAATAGCTATACCAAGAAAGATATTCGCATGATGCAAATTGCGCTTAGCCGTTTCAAAGACTTCTTGAAAGAGAAGTACCCCATGAATGAATGTAGCATTAAACCGGAACTCATCACCAAAGAAATGATGGAACAGTTTGTAGCTTATCTGCAATCCCGAAGCGTTGGCGAAGGTGCTAAAAGCATTTACCAGCGTTTCAAGAAAGTTATTCGCTATGCGATAGAGCATGATGTAATGCTGAAAGACCCTTGCAAAGATGTCACCTGCAAAGTAGATAGCCAGATGCTTCGGAAAGATGTGCTTTCGCTCGAAGAAATACAAAAGCTGATGGCTTGTCATTATGACAACGAAAACCCTATAGTCAGACGAACGTTTATCTTTTGTCTGTATTGCGGTCTGCGCTTCTGTGATGTAAAAGACCTTACCTATAGGAATGTGGATTACGCAAATCGGTTATTGAAGTTTGAACAAAGTAAAACAAAGGGACATTCTGCCAGCAGTGGTGTGGTTATTCCTTTAAATGACGGTCTATTGTCTATCATTGGTGAAGCTCCAGCAGATAAAAACTGTTTGATATTCGATTTGCCTACATACGAAAGCTGCTGCAAATCGGTCAAGCGTTGGGTAAAGAGAGCCGGAATAGACAAGCATATAAGCTGGCATTGTGCCCGCCATTCTTTTGCCGTGAACATTCTAAACAATGGGGCAAATATCAAGACCGTAGCCAGTCTTTAGGACACAGCGGATTGAAGCATACCGAGAAATACACCCGTGCCGTGGATAAATTGAAAGAGGAAGCTATAAACAGCCTACCCGAACTAAAATTTTAATCATAAAAGACTTATCTTTGCGACTATGGACTTTGAAGCATTAGTAAAACATATCAGTACGATACAGAACACGTTGCAGGCACAAGCCGCACACGCTGTAAACCTCGCCCTTACTTCCCGTAACTGGCTTATGGGTTGCTATATCGTGGAATTTGAGCAGAACGGAGAAGACCGTGCCGCATACGGTGAACAACTGTTGAAAAGGCTGGAACAACGGCTGAAAACAAAAGGTCTGAATGAACGTAGATTTCGTGAATTTAGGCGGCTGTACCTTGTTTATCCACAGCTGAAAGAACCTATTGCACAGTATATTACATCGCAAATTCAAATTCGGCAGTCATTGACCGCCGAATTCACCGAACCAATTCGGCGGTTGGCGACCGCCGAATCTGAAAATAACGTTTGGAAGCTATCAGCAGAACATCCACAAGCCAAAACATCGATGATTCCGTCTGATAGATTATTCAACAGATTATCTTCCACCCATTTAAATACCATATCAGGAATTGAGAACCCGGTAAAACGTGCTTTCTATGAAATGGAAACGATTCGTGGTTGCTGAGTTGGAACGACAAATAGCATCTTTATATTACGAGCGTAGCGGACTCTCCAAAAACAAAGAAGCCCTCTCCGCTTTAGTACAGCAACAAGCAACCCTATTACAACCTAAAGATGTTATCAACACCCCTGTTACTTTAGAGTTCTTAGGATTGAATGAACGTGCCTTAGTAACAGAAAACGACTTGGAGCAATCCATTCTTGACAACCTGCAACGCTTCCTGCTGGAAATGGGGCATGGATTCTGTTTTGAAGCCCGGCAAAAGCGTATCTTGATTGATGAGGATTATTTCTTTGCCGACCTTGTATTCTATCACCGCATCTTGAAATGCCATGTTATTGTGGAATTGAAGATAGACAAATTCCGCCATGAGTATGCTTCGCAACTGAATATGTATCTGAACTATTTTAAAGCGGAAGTGATGCAGCCGGATGATAATCCGCCTATCGGCATTTTGCTTTGCACCGAAAAGGGAGATACATTGGTTAAGTATGCCACTGCCGGATTAGACCCGAATATCTTCGTACAGAAGTACATGATAGAACTTCCAAGCGAGGAAGAAATAAAAGCGTTCATTGCTTCCTCAAATTACTAACCTATCATAAAAGTAATGCTGGCGAAAAGAAGAATACTGTTTTTCTTTTCGCCAGCACATATATAAATTGCCGTCAATAGAAACAAGTTTAGTCCGTTTTGGATATATAGACAAAAAAGACTAAACCTTGCAAGCAGAACCACAAATCCATTACTTTAAATTATTGCTTTGAGAATGTTCTTGCCTATATTTCAAAGGTGAAATTCCATAAACCTTTTGAAACGACTTTACGAGGTAGCAAGAATCAGTATACCCCATTTTATAGGCTATCTCTTTGACTGTCATGGAACTGTTCAATAACAAATTTTCTACCATCTTCAAACGATTTCGTCCAATATACTGTTGTAGTGTTTCTTGATAATATCGTTTGAAATAAATTCCGATATAATCAGGCGAAAGATGAAATATTTTGGAAAGGCTTTCCGCCCTCAACAACTCCGGTTGGTGTATATGTTGCTGGATATACTGCAACATATATACAGCTGGGTTGGTTTCATTTATAGTAAGATATTTGACAGACAGGCACTCATCTTTAGCTTCATGAACGATATTTCTTGCAACTAAAACCAAGATACTGTTAAGCCACTGCTGTTGCAAATAGTTTGTCCCCATTTGCCTATTGTCTTCTTCCTTTCTTATAAAGTCAAAAAGCTGGAATACCATATTTTCATCCGATTTATTTAGAGAGATTTCTGCCTGACGACTGGAGTCACGAAATATCTCTGCCAGATATTTCCCTATATAGTCTTCCACATAATGAAGCACAAAACGAATAAATATATATTCACTATGCGTATCTATCGTGAAACAATGAGGGGTTTCCGGAGGAATAAGAAACAAAGAATGGGCATGATAAATAACTTCCTCAACCTTACAATCTGACTCCTTGACATAAAATCGTCCAGTTCCCTCATGCACATACACCATTTCGAAGAATGAATGCTGGTGTTCGGCAATTGGAAATATTTCATGATTGCGAATCAGAATTTCAACGGGTTGATATAAATTTTCTTTCCACATAACGAAATAGTACAATATCTTATAGCAAAGATACAATAAATTACATTTCATTCCACTTTAAATTTGCAATAAACAAAGAGAAAGGATTTTTAATATTCACCAAAAAAATGATTATGAGACTAAAAGACAAAACAGCACTAGTTACAGGTGCAGCATCGGGCAATGGTAGGGCAATAGCTACTTTATTCGCTCAGGAAGGTGCAAAAGTCGTCCTTGCTGACATCAATAAAGAAGGCGTGGAACAAGTTACTGCGGATTTGCAGCAGAAAGGCTGCGAGGTGTTGTCGGTGGTCATTGACGTAACCAAAGAATCGGATATTGAGCGGATGGTATCAACAGCTATTTCCGCTTTTGGGAGATTGGACATTCTGATTAACAATACTGGTATTTTTGACATGTTGGTTCCTGTTGCCGATACAGATGATGCACTTTGGGAGAAAGTATTATCTATAAACCTGACAGCTCCCATGCGAGCCATACGTTATACGATTCCCATATTCAAGGAACAAGGTGGTGGAGTAATCGTCAACACAGCATCCATAGCAGGATTGACGGGTGCAAGAGGTGGCGGAGCAGCCTATGTCGCCTCGAAACATGGCTTGGTAGGATTGACCAAACACGTGGCCTTTTGCTACAAGGAATGGAATATTCGGTGCAATGCCGTGGCTCCGGGACGTGTAGATACCAACATACGGGATAATAGCAAAAAAGCACTTCAAACATCCAGTAAAGATGGATGCTTATCCGAAGACATGGCTAAGATTACGGAAAAAATTGCAATGGGATATGCCACCAATCAGCGTAAGGCTGCTCCAGAAGAAATTGCAAAAGTTGCTCTGTTTCTAGCTTCTGATGAAGCATCATTTGTAAACGGTAGCATTTTTGTTGCCGATGGTGCTTGGACAGCTTATTGATTTTATAGTAACATTTAAATTCTCAAAGCGTATGAAAAAAATTATTTCTCTAGGAATGATTCTCATTCTCATGTTATTTGCAGGACAAGCATTCGCACAGAGTGCCAGGTTAAACAACAAAATAGCTTTGGTTACGGGAGCGGCATCTGGCAATGGAAAAGCTATCGCCACCTTGTTTGCCCAAGAAAAAGCTAAAGTCGTTCTGGTTGACATCAATAAAGTCACTTTGAATGAAGCCGTAACCTCATTGTCCAAGCAGGGATATGATGTAATAGGCGTAGAAGCGGATGTAACCAAAGAAGCCGACATTCAAAAAATGGTGGATGCTGCTTTATCCAAATATGGACGTCTGGACATACTGGTGAATAATGCAGGCATTTTTGACGAGCTGATACCGGTCGGTGAAGTCAGTGACGACTTATGGTACAAGGTAATGGAAACCAACCTGAATGCACCGATGCGAGGTATTCGTAAAGTGATTCCCATTTTTGAAAAACAGGGCGGTGGGGTCATTGTCAATACAGCTTCCATTGCCGGATTTACTGGAGCACGTGGTGGTGGAGCAGCCTATGTAGCTTCCAAACATGCTTTAATCGGATTAACCAAAAATGTGGCGTTCAACTATAAGGAAAAGAATATCCGTTGCAATGCTGTTGCCCCCGGTAGAGTAGAAACCAATCTGCGCATCAACAGTGAAAAGCTGGCCGGATCCAAAACAGCACGCGACCAGTCTATTGGAAAATGGAAAGATATTGAAGATAAGATTACAGAAGGTTACATCACGAACATGAGGAAATGTACCCCGGACGAGATAGCCAAGGTTGCTCTCTTTCTTGCTTCTGATGAAGCTTCATTCGTAAATGGCAGTATATTCGTGGCCGATGGCGGTTGGACATCATATTGATTGACTGTGAATATATGAAGCATCTTATAAATTATTTAGTGAGTAGAAATTCCTTTTCAGGGAATTTCTACTCTTTCGTAATTCTTAATTTCCGTAGCTTTTGCGGATTGATGATGTTACCTTATGGATATGGGAAGATTGTCAATTATGACAGATATGCCGCAGATTTTTTCGGTAACCCTATCTGTATCGGTAATATTCCGTCTCTGTGGCTGACTATCTTTGCCCAAACCATTTGTCCAATAATGCTTATAGTTGGATTTCAGACCAGATTGGCTGCAAGTATTTTAGCATTTAACATGTTGATTGCGGTCAAATTTCACTTCTTCGACTCATTCAATATTAAGGTATTACCTACTCTATTTTTAGGCTTATACCTTATCCAGCTGCTATTAGGAGCTGGCAAGTATTCATTGGATTATTTTCTTTTTTCCAAAATAAAAATTAGAATTAGCAAAAACGAAACAAAGGGGATACTTCTCTATCTCGTAATCTGTGGAATTAGCTGGTTCGTGTTGGCTAATTATTTTACAGGATTAGTTTCTGTTTGCCTAATTGTGTTAGCAATAACATTATACTTACTCAGTTTATATTACATAAAAGACAATGAACTTTGATTGGAAGGGACATGCCTCCATGCTTGGAGCAAATGTCATGTGGGGACTTATGTCACCGGTCTCCAAAGTTATTTTGGTAGGTGGTGCCATTACTCCCTTAGTAATAACAGATTTGCGTATTGGCGGTGCTATGATTTTATTCTGGATAACGTCTTTTTTTCAAAAGCCAGAACACGTTAATCACAAAGACTTAGTATCTTTATTTTTTGCTTCATTACTAGCCATAGTGTTTAATCAAGGATGCTTCATATTCGGAGTTAGTTTAACCTCTCCCGGAGATGCCTCCATCATTACGACAAGTATGCCGCTTTGGGCTATGATTTTAGCTGCATTCATTTTGAAAGAACCCATAACTGGGAAAAAAGTACTAGGCATTACATTGGGAGCAGGAGGTGCTTTATTGCTTATCTTGGGTAGCGGACAAAATATTCAAATAACATCCACAAACAAAGATACAGCCATATGGGGAGATTTGCTTGTTTTATTTGCCCAATTGAGTTATGCCCTTTACATTGTACTCTATAAAGATTTTGTAAATAAATATTCATTAACAACCATTATGAAATGGATGTTTACCTACTCTTTTATCTGCATGTTACCTTTCTCAGCAAAAGACTTGGCAGATGTACATTGGGGCAATTTACAAATGACTGAAATAGTTGGATTGGCTTTTATTGTGATTGGGGCAACATTCATCAGCTATATGCTTGTTGTTGTAGGACAAAAGAAATTGCGACCAACCGTAGCTGGAATGTATAATTATATCCAACCGATTGTGGCATGTATTGTTGCTGTCTGCTGGAATATAGACTCTTTTAATTTCACAAAAATAGTAGCAGTATTCCTGATTTTCGGTGGAGTATATTTAGTAACTTCCAGCCGCAGTCGAATGGAATTAGAGAAATACGAGAACTGTTCGAATAAAAAAGTACAACAATATTGACAAGCTTAAGAAAGAGCACTACACAAAGAAATGAATTTGAAAAAAGCCGAAGCGGTGAACATAGTTCATCACCCCGGCTTTACTTCGTTTATGGCTTACCCAGTTTATCAGCTTCCTTTCTCAACTGCTCGGCTTGTTCATTGAGTAGCCTTGCACGCTCCAATGCTTCCGCCTGTTTCTTGCTGCGAAATTCAAAATCTATCACAGAATCAGTCAGAATTTGAATGAAATCGTTATCCCTCTGCCAGTTGAATTTGGTTTCCAGTATATCAAGGACTTCTCCGTCTGCCCAACCCTGCATCAGCAAAAAGCGGTATTTCATATCGTTATCCTGTAACTGCTGCATCCGTGTAGCCAAACGGATATTCAACCATATGGAAGCAGAACAAAGAACCAGCACTGCCGAAAAAATAAACAATCCCGGACGAATCCAATAAGTAACCTTGTTATAAATCCGTTGATAGAACGGCAAGTGGGCAACTTCCTCTTTATCCGTCTTGTAGGAATTCAAGGTGTCAACTATTATTTTAAAATTACGATAGATTTCCAATGATATTCTCTTGGTGTCCTCGATGTGCTGCTGCTGACCTTGCATCCTGTTCCGTACATCGTCAAGTTGACTTTGGATAGTCTGCAACTTCTCCACAGGAACAGCCGGATTACTATGCAGCCTCGACAATG
>VOFI01002164.1_pt1 | contig 34409 bp, 59 predicted proteins | sample 5384131 | NCBI WGS metagenome assembly VOFI01 (sample SAMN12384728, study PRJNA508395) | human gut metagenome | isolation source: healthy gut H | host: Homo sapiens
CTGGCTGAAATCAGTTATATTTACGTCTTCTGGCTCTTTGGTTCGTCTCATCTGATCTATGATGCAGTTTATTAAATTGATTTTAATTCAGCGACTCAGGGGTACGCTTCTGGGAACTTATTCATTTATCAGGGATTAGTTTTCAATTCAATGGCAGGCTTGCTGGGTTATGCCAGTACGCAAACTCTTCTAGTACACCAAGTTAAATATGTTACTGAGCCTTTTCTCTGTTTTCTGACAGGTATAGCAATGCAATCCAGGCATGAGTTACACAGTTTTGCTCAAACTGGACGATCACTGACTTTTCTAGGTTCTAGTTTCTTTTTTCAGTCTGTGCAGATCTAATATGTTGTATACAGTGTCATTTTTCTAACATTCAAACATTAATATTGATAAATTTATAGATCGTTCATTAGTTTTTCCTATTACAACAATTCTTTAATTCTTTTCAGTTTCAGATATAATTCTTCTGTCATGGTTTCTCATTTTTCAGAAAAAATGATCCTGATAACCTCGCCATTTACAGTTGCATAGATCTCGTTCTCTCTGACATACGCTTTTGTCATTTCAATTGGCACATAATACATAAAAAATTCCTCCGTTTTCTTTTGAACGGAGGAATCCGGCTGCAAATGGGTATAGCAAAGCTGACCGCATTCCGGACGGAGATTTCTCCGTTCTGATATGCAGCCACCAGCTTGAATGGCAGCCGTGTTATTTACTTGTGATCAACATACACCTTCAAGCCACCAATGATCAGTTGGTGAAGTGGATATTGATAAGCAGTTTAATGTCGTGCTTGGGACAGATTCTGCTATATATAACGATTGAGGTGAAAAATTTCCTTTCTATATAAAGCCTAAAAAGTCAACCTCTTCTATAAAATACATAGGACACACAATAAAAAATATATATTTCTAATATTGTTATGGAAAGCAAAAATCTATTTTGACGAAAATAGAAGCATAGATTTACAAGCACATAAAAAAGCCGAGCCATCACATAGGCATAGTTATCCTATACCCATAATGATGACTCGGCTGTTTGTTCTCGATAAGCTTGTACGGAACGGTTAGCTCGAAAGCCATTTTATTTGATTATCCGGAAATATACGGTTCATGAATCTCACATTCGGATTACGACTCGGTTTATTCCTGGGATTGCATTGCAGCAGTTATCTGAATCAGCACAGTTGATAAAGGAACTTTTTTCTTTTCCTTCCTTACCTTGAATCTCTACGATCCATTCATGATTGTCATTTTCCTTGATAAGGTCAAAAAGTCTTGGTTTGACTTTCTTCTGACTGTTGATGTTACGAATGCTTATTCTTTGCATATGAACTCCTTTCGAGAAATTTATTTCTTATATAGATCAACCTCCTCTAAAATAAATAGAACTCTTTTTTCTAAAAAAGTACTTGACATTTTGATAAGTATATAGTATAATAATATTGAAATTAGAACGTTCGTTCACATATTATTATACAACTGTCTTCTACGTTTGTCAATAGGAAAATGGGAAATATTTTCCTGTAGTAGAAAAACATTACTGAAAGTAGGTAATATTATGGAGTTACAAAGGGAACAATTTTGGTGAACGTCTTTTAGAGGCAAGAAAGAAAAAAAAAACTTACCCGTGAAAAGCTTGCGGGACTTGCAGATATTTCTTCTAAAACAATCGCAAACTATGAATTCGGAGAACGATACCCGACAATCGATATTGCTTCAAGACTTGCGGCTGCACTGCATGGCGTTTCTGTTGCCAGTCTTATAGGAGAAGAGGGCGACATTATTGAAAAAGCAAGAGAGGAATATGGCAGCAGAGGAGTACGGGATCTTCGTGAACTGATTGACGATGTTTCAGGCTTGTTTGCCGGTGGTGAATTGCCGGAAGAAGACAAAGATGCATTGATGAGAGCATTTACGGATGCGTATTTTACAGCAAAAAGAGAAAACAGCCGTTTTACGCCTAAGAAATACAGAAAAGACTGATCTCACCGATGGGAGGTTTTATATGCCAACTGTGCTACAGATAGCAAAAGATGCCGAAAAACTTGTAAAAAAATATAACAGCCGTGACCCGTTCGTGATCGCAGATGCTCTTGGAATAAATATTATGCCTCTGGAATCGAAAAAGCTGGTGGCTTGTTATAGGTGTATTAAAAGAAAATCATTTCATCTTTCTGCGTACAAATCTGTGTGAAGAAGATGAGCGAAATGCTATGTGTCATGAATTGGGCCATGTGTTGTATCATAAGGCTTTTTGCAAAAGGGAAACAGGGACTTCTTGAATTTTCACTTTACAACGTAACAAGCAAAGTTGAGCGTGAAGCGAATCTCTTCGGTGCTGCTTTGCGTATTGATGACGATGAACTGCTCGATCTCATTCATACATACGGTTACACAATGCAGCAATGTGCCAGGGAGCTTGGAACAAATGAAGCTTATGTTGCTCTGAAATGCGATATTTTGATAGAACAGGGACATGAACTTTATCCACAGGAGTATGACAGAAATTTCTGGAATAGATAAAATCAGCCGATATACTGGGTAGTATGTCGGCTTGTTTTGGTTTGGACTGTTTTTGAGTTTATACAAAGATTCCTGTCAAATCACTTGATTATTTTGTGGGATTGTGATATAATAAATTGGTAACATATAAAAAACGTGTTCAGATGTTAAACTTTTGAATATCTGATGTGGTATAATATAAAAGAATGTAACTTAGACATACCACATAATTTGGAGGATTTTCATGATTACAGGAGTTATAAAAAATAAAGTAGATAAAATCTGGACGGACATTTGGGCTGGCGGCATCACTAATCCGCTGACAGTAATTGAGCAGCTGACCTACCTCATGTTCATTCGTTCTCTTGATGAAAAGAACTGGAAACAGAAGAATTTGCACATTCCATGGGAATGGAAGCAGACGAAGCTGACCTGATTTTCCCACAGTCGGCAGTGGGGCAATCTATGCGTTGGAGCAAATTCAAGGACAGGGATTCCCGTGAGATTTTTGAGATCATCTCACAGCGGGTATTTCCGGCTGTCAAGAAGATGAAATATGGCAAGCTGCCGGACTTCGACGAAAACGGCGAACTGATTGAAATTGAAGAGGATACAGAAAGCGGAAACAGCCAGACTGCATTCTCCAAGTATATGGACAGTGCTGTTTTCCTGATTCCGAACGCACAGATCTTGCAGAAAATTATCACCGGTCTGGACGACTTATATATTCATGACATCGCCGATCTGGATATGCAGGGCGATTTGTACGAGTATATGCTGGGAAAACTCAGCACCGCCGGTCAGAACGGACAGTTCCGCACGCCGAAACATATCCGTGAGATGATGGTGGAACTGGTCGCACCGACACCGGACGACATCATCTGTGATCCGGCTTGTGGTACAGCCGGCTTTCTGGTTTCCTCAGCAGAATATATTCGCAGACATTACGAAAATACGATGACAGACGAACAGTGGGAAAACTTCGCAAACAAGACGTTTTCCGGCTATGACACGGATTATACCATGCTTCGCATTGCTGCCATGAACCTGATGCTGCATTCAATCACAAATCCGGATATTGACTATAAAGACAGCGTTTCCAAGCAGAATAATGTCAGCAACAAATATACGGTCTGCCTTGCAAATCCGCCGTTTAAGGGAACAGTCGATGGAAAGTATCCACGACAATCTGAAAGCCGTTACCAATACAAAAAAGACGGAACTGTTGTTCCTTGCTCTGTTCCTGCGTCTGATGCAGAAAGGCGGACGCTGTGCCTGCATCGTTCCGACGGGGTATTGTTCGGTTCAAGCAAGGCTCATAAGTCTATCAGAAAGGAACTGATCGAAAATCACCAGCTAAAAGCAGTTATTTCTATGCCTAGTGGTGTATTTAAACCATATGCGGGAGTTTCGACAGCGGTTCTGGTATTTGTCAAGACGGAAGCAGGCGGAACGGAAAACGTCTGGTTCTACGATATGAAAGCGGACGGTTTCAGTCTGGACGACAAGCGTTCGGAGATCGCAGAAAACGACATTCCCGATATTATCGCACGTTTTCACAATCTGGACGGCGAAATGAACAGGGAACGCACTGAACAGAGTTTCTTTGTGCCAAAAAACAGGAAATTGTGGACAATGATTATGACCTTTCGATCAATAAATACAAGAAAACGGAATATGTTGCCGTGGAATATCCGCCGACCAGTGAAATTATGGTGGAAATTGAAGATCTGAACAAAGTGATCGAAACAGAACTCAGCGAACTGAAAAAAGATGCTGAATGTGTGAAAATAAAAAAGGAAAGGAAAAAGCAGATACATAAATTTGTATTTGTAGCTGGATTTATGCGAGTTAGACTCGGAGATGTATGCGAAAAAAAGGTTCATCTAATCTGAAACAGTCTGATGTTATTGACAAAAAATGGTGAATATGAAATATATGGTGCATCTGGTTTGATTGGAAAAGTTGATTTTTTTCACCAAGAAAAGCCGTATATTGCAGTTGTAAAAAGACGGTGCTGGAATAGGTAGAACAATGTTGTTGCCTGAGAAAACTTCTGTAATTGGAACAATGCAGTACATTTTGCCAAATGAAAAAGTGATTCCTAAATATCTATACTATGTTATTCGCTATATGCACTTTAGAAAAAATATTTTACTGGTGCAACAATTCCACATATTTATTTTAAGGATTATAAAAGAGAAGAATTTAATCTTTGCGGGATTTATCTGAGCAAGAGAAAATTGTTTCGACATTATCTAAAAATAGAAAATCATCACCCACCGCAAGCAGCAGCTTGAAAAGCTTGACTTGCTTGTAAAAAGCCCGATTTGTCGAGATGTTTGGGGGATGTAGCAACATCAGATTACAAGTATCCAACTAAGAAACTTGGCGATGTAGCAAACGTGGATCAAGTCATAGAGTATTTACAAAAGAATTTGTTGAAACAGGGATTCAATAAAGAGTTTGCAAGAGTTGTGCAGAAAGCACTTGATGAGACACAGCTGTTGTTTGATAGCTTGATGCAGGAGTATTTTGGGTGATGATTATGGAAATATATGAACCAACTGAATATGAAATTGAGGAAAGTCAGCGTCAAGTTGAAGAGTATGAACAATATAAGAACGTGAAAGCGGTGCGAGACAGAGTCTTATGATCACTGAAAAATAAGATACCTCATCTGATTTTCAAATATCGTAGCGTGGATTTTTCAATTGATTTAACACGTACAATCGACATTCTGCAAAAATCACAGACTGTTTATGTCACCTGCAAAATTTTAATGACCCATTTCGGAAATGTAGATTATTATCTATCAAAAGACATAGAATTGTTTGAAGCTGAAAAGAAAAAGTGTAGAATACTTTCTCTGTCAGAAAACTGTTTTTCTGCTCCATTATGGGCACATTATGCCAATAATTGTAGAGGAGTATGCATTGGTTTTTCTACATATAAGAAATTTGAAGGAATTACACCGATGGTGATCTAAAAGCTGCAATTGAAAATGAGTATAATTATAAAAACAATGATTGGAGCTATGAAAGAGAGTATAGAATTATAGGTAAAGCCCAAAAATCAGATGAAAGCGAAAAGGTTTACTTTGATTTTGAACAAGATGAAATTGCTATAATAATATTGGGCGAATATATTAATATAGAAATTAAAGAAGTCATCATTGAAGCTGTTCCATCTGCTTGTCGAATATTCAATATTAAATCTGATAAGAACCATTCTCAATATTATCTGCTTGAAAATGGCACAGCAGATGAAAAAGAAAACAGAATCTATTCTTTGGACAAGTTATACGATGAGATAATTAAATAGAACAATGGTCGCAGGGAAGTTGGTACACTACTAATGAAAGAGGTATACCAATATGGAAGAGAAAATCATGACGATCCTGAATGAAATGGCTGAATACTTGAATGTTAGCCAGATGAAAAAAGCTGCAAGAAGTCATTTTGAAAGTCTTTTCGGAAAAAAGAGGCGGAAAAATCAGAGATCAACAATAACGAGTATTTGAAAATGTTTCTGGATGCGAAAAGAATCGAGGGCTGTTCAGATAGAACGATCGACTATTACAGCAAGACGATCACGCATATGATCGCAACAATTCCATTTCCTGTGAGGAAAGTTACCACAGAGAATATGCGGGAATATCTTTCAGATTATCAGAAAATTAATAATTGTTCCAATGTGACCGTTGACAATGTTCGCAGAAATATTTCCAGTTTCTTTTCGTGGCTGGAAGAAGAGGACTACATTCTGAAAAGTCCTATGAAGCGAATCCACAAAATCAAGACGAAAAAAGGCAGTGAAAACGGTGATTTCCGATGAGGGAATCGAAAGGTTTAGAGATCATTGCACAGAATGCCGTGATCTGGCAATGATCGATCTGCTGTATTCAACCGGTATGCGTGTTGGGGAACTTGTCAATCTGAATATTGAGGATATTGATCTGGAACGTCGGGAGTGTGTTGTGTATGGAAAAGGCGACAAGGAACGCCGTGTATATTTCGATGCAAAAGCAAAAGTACATCTGAAAAGCTATATTGAAAGCAGACAGGATACAAATGCGGCATTGTTTGTTACATTAAATGCACCGCATAAGCGTTTGAAAATCAGCGGCGTTGAAATTCGCATTCGGGAACTTGGCAGAAGCATTGATCTGAGCGAATTCATCCGCATAAGTTCCGTCGAACAATGGCAACAAGGGCAATTGATAAGGGAATGCCGATCGAACAGGTGCAAAAAATTCTCGGACATTCACAAATTGATACTACAATGCAATATGCAATGGTGAATCAAGCCAATGTGAAGAGTTCTCATCAGAAAATTATGGGGTGAGGTTTCTCAAATTTGTATTTGTAGCTGGATTTATGCGAGTTAGACTCGGAGATGTATGCGAAAAAAGGTTCATCTAATCTGAAACAGTCTGATGTTATTGACAAAAATGGTGAATATGAAATATATGGTGCATCTGGTTTGATTGGAAAAGTTGATTTTTTTTCACCAAGAAAAGCCGTATATTGCAGTTGTAAAAGACGGTGCTGGAATAGGTAGAACAATGTTGTTGCCTGAGAAAACTTCTGTAATTGGAACAATGCAGTACATTTTGCCAAATGAAAAAGTGATTCCTAAATATCTATACTATGTTATTCGCTATATGCACTTAGAAAAATATTTTACTGGTGCAACAATTCCACATATTTATTTTAAGGATTATAAAAGAGAAGAATTTAATCTTTGCGATTTATCTGAGCAAGAGAAAATTGTTTCGACATTATCTAAAATAGAAAAAATCATCACCCACCGCAAGCAGCAGCTTGAAAAGCTTGACTTGCTTGTAAAAAGCCCGATTTGTAGAGATGTTTGGGGAGCCGATACTTAATGAAAAGGTTGGAATATGGTAACAATAGGGGATATTGTTACTGAAGTCAAGTATGGAACAAGCAAACCAGCTGTTGAAGGTGGTAAATATCCATATTTGCGTATGAATAATCTAACATATGATGGTCATTTAGACCTTACAAATCTCAAAATGATAGATATACCAGATAGTGAAATTGAAAAATGCATTGTCCATAGAGGCGATGTGTTATTTAACAGAACAAATAGCATCGAACTTGTAGGAAAAAACCTGTGTTTTTGATAAAGATGAAGATATGGTTATAGCAGGATATATTATTAGAGTTCGATTAAAATCTATAATGTTGCCAATTGTTTTATCTTACTTTATGAATACTGACGCTTTAAAGAAAAAACTAAGAAATATGGCTAAAGGTGCTGTAAATCAAGCAAATATTAACGCTCAGGAATTTAAGTCAATAAATATTTATTTACCACCAATTGAGTTACAAACCCAATTCGCCGACTTCGTTAAACAAGTAGACAAATCAAGATTTATCACTTCAAAAAAAAAAATAAGGAGAGTGAAATTTTATGACAAATTTTGAATTTTTAAAGGAAAATACCAGACTATCAATTATTTTCCAAAGCCGCAATTGAAGCAGAAAAAGTGTTTTCTTCCTCTCCTGCGATGTGTGCGGTTGGTTGCCGAAAGGCACTGGAACTTGCTGTGAAATGGGTTTATTCTGCCGATAATTCCATTGTAATGCCATATCGAGATAATCTGCAATCGCTAATTCACGAAGAAACGTTTCGTTATGCGGTTGATCGCTGGACGTGGGCAAAACTCCCGAATATCGTCAAGCTGGGGAATCTCTCGGTTCATACGGAAAAAGCTGTCAGTAGGGCAGATGCTTTGCTTTCGTTAGAAAATCTCTTTGAGTTTATTGAATGGATCGATTACTGTTATGGTGAAACTTACGAGGAACGCCGTTTTGATCCTGCCCGGATTCCTACCGAAAAGGTCGTCATAGATACTAAGAAAATCAAAGAGCAGGAATCTCTTCTGACACAAAAAAAGACAGCGAAATTAAGGCATTGCAGGAACAGATTCAGGCAATGTCTGCAAAACTGACTGCAAACAAAACAGAATACAAGGAAATCCGTACGTTTGAGCCAGCGGATATTTCCGAATTTACGACCCGAAAACAATATATTGACATTGACCTGAAATTTATGGGCTGGACTTTTGACGGAACAGATGCGAATGTCTGGGAAGAATATGAAGTCAACGATATGAATGGTGTGCTTGGTCAGAAAGGCTATGCGGATTATGTGCTTTTTGGCAAAGATGGCTTGCCGCTTGCCGTGATCGAGGCAAAGCGTACCAGCAAAGATCCGAATATTGGCAGAAAACAGGCTGTTTTATATGCAGACTGTCTGGAACGAAAGTTCGGACGCAGACCGATGATGTTTACTACAAACGGCTTTTTGAAACGTATTTCTGGGACGATCAGACCTCACCACAGCGAAAGGTCAGCGGATTTTTCACATTGGGCGATCTGAAAAAGCTGATGAATCGAATAGCCGCAAAAATCTGCAAAAATATCGCAATTGATGATAAAATCACAGACCGCTATTATCAGAAAGGTGCGATTCGTGCCGTTTGCGAGCATATCGAAAATGGATTTCGAAAAGCATTGCTTGTTATGGCAACAGGTACGGGCAAAACCAGAACGGCATCCAGCCTGACAGATGTGCTGAGCCGTGGAAAGTATGTGACGAATATCCTGTTTCTGGCTGACCGTACCGCATTGGTAAAGCAGGCGAAAGACGATTTCAAAAACTATCTGCCGGATATGTCGCGCCGAAATCAGTTTGTGGCCCAATGAAAAGACAGTTGATATGGTTTTTGGATGAAAGTACCCAAAGTAGAAGGCGGCGAGCAACCGCAAAAGACGATTTTGTTTCGCTCAGAATAAAGAGCATGCAGAATTTATCGTAAAAACGAAGGTCAATCAACTCTCTATCCGAAATATAACGGCACATTCGCTCAGCGTATCACTTGTGAGAGTGCTTCATGCCCAGACTGTCAATGTTATAGATGATTTCAAACAAAAAAGATATGCCTGTGATCGTTGCTCAGTGGGATATGATGGATACAGGTGTAGATGTTCCAAGCTGTGTCAATCTGGTATTTTTCAAAAAAGTCCGTTCTAAACGAAGTTCTGGCAGATGATTGGAAGAGGGACAAGACTTTTGCAAAAAGACTTGTCCTGTATTGACGGCATTGACGGAGGTTATACTGACAAACGACGCTTTTTGATATCTGACTATTGCGGAAACTTCGAGTATTTTCGTGAACATCAGAACGGTTATGAATCCACAGAAACAAAATCGCTTACAGAAAATATATTCTATAAACAGACAAGATTGATTTTTGCAATGCAGGATAGCAATTATGCAGTAGATGCAGAATATCAGGATTTTCGTTCTGAACTTGTCACTTTATGTAATCATGAAGTATGTGGATTTATCGTATGATTTGGTATCGGTACGCCCAAAAAACAGAATATGTGGAAAATATAAGAAGCCAGAAAAATTGGACTGCATTGTCAGATTTAAATGTATTGAATTGGAAAGACAGGTTGCCCCCCGCTTATTCTCAGAATTATGATACTGATGAATTTGCAAAGCCTTTTGGATAATTTCATGTATGGACTGATGCTTAAAATATTGGGATAAGTTGCTGACAATGGCATATCTAAAAAGCAGCTTTGCCTTACAGCGGGAATCCCGGCGCCAGATTCAGAAGAAACTGACACAGATCAAAGAGGTTCAGACAGAAGAATTCTGGAAAGATATTAACATTCTGACATTGGAACATATGCGAAAAGAATTGCGTGATCCTGATGCAATTTCTGGAATGATGGTGTACATCGTCCAAAAAATTTTTACGAATCTTGAAGATTCTGTAATGAATCAAAAGGGAAGGGAAACCTTGGATGCAGCATATGACTTTGAAGATTATCGTAAGAAGGTAAATCGTTGCGTGGAAGAAGAACACAAAAAACGTGATGAAGTCATCTACAGCTGAATCATAATCTCCCATTGACAAGGAAGATTATCAGGAACTGGAAAGAATTCTGACGCAGGAGCCTCGGCAACAGCGAGGGATTACAAACGGGAATAAGGAAAGTGATACACCTTTGGTTTGCCCCTCGTCCGCAAGATTTAAAAACTTGAGCTTTAAAAGTGCAATGGCAGCATTTTCGACATTTATCGTCGATTTGCTCCCTTCAATCAGCAACAAATTGTATTTCTATCTTGAAAAGTGATCTTCAATCATATTGAAAAACAACGGTTATATTGAAGATATAAAATACTCGATGAAACCGCCGTTTGACAAGCCGTACAGCTTTATCAAATAAGATGTTTGATACAAAAACAAGAAACAGCATTGATTCAGGCGATTGAAAGCGTTAAGAAATAATGCTGTACAGATTGTGGCGTAACAGAATTTATTAAGATCGGCATATAAAGGAAAATGAAGGGAGCAAATTCAATTGAAAGGTTCAGAGGATAGAATTACATGGTTTTTGATGGCATGAACAAACGATTTGCCATACCGGTTTATCAGAGAAAATATGATTGAATATGAAAACTGCCGTCAGCTTTATGATGATTTAGTCAAAATTGCAAAAAAAATGATCGGCAAAGTCATTTCTTTTGGCAGTATCGTATCGGAAGTAGTTCCTATTGGTGGAAAAATTGTATATCATGTTATTGATGGACAGCAAAGACGACTACCATCACATTGATGCTGTTGTAACAATTAAAAATCTGATTGCGAATGAAAAGTGAACGTAGAAGAGAATAGACTGGATGAACAGATCGCTCAGAGATTTCTCATAGCACCATATGCAGAGGAAAATGATAGAATCAAATTAATTTCCTGTGAAGAGTGATAGAGATGTTTGTATCGATTGTTTGGGGGCAGAAAAAGACTAAGACAGGAGTTCTAATCTGACGATCAACTATCAATTTCTTTTATGATACGATTATGCGTGAAGAGGTTCTGTTATCGACTTGTATCATGCGATCGACAAGCTCGAAATTATCAGCATTACACTTGATAAAGAAGATAATGCACAGCTGATATTTGAAAGTTTAAATTCTACGGGACTTGCTCTGAATGAGGGGACAAGATCCGAAATTATGTTTTGATGAGTTTACCGGCAAAAAGATCAGAGCCATTATTTTGATACTTACTGGGCAAAGATTGAAAAATGTACAGAAAATCATGTGAGTGCTTTTATCAGAGATTATTTGAGCATCAAGCAGCAGATTACACCAAATATCAACAATGTATATAAAGCATTCAAGTCATATGCTGAAACCGTGAGTCTTCCCATTGATACTCTTCTTTCCGATTTGCTGAGATATGCAAGGTTTTACGAGAAGTTGATCACTTGCAAAAGTGAATTTGGAAATCAGAAGTTAGATGATTGCCTTTATCGTTTTAAACGGCTTGATATCACTGTAACACGTCCGTTTTTCCTGGAAATACTGAGATACACCAAGATGAAAAAAATTACAACAGATGATTTGTTGCAAATATTCCTGATCACCGTGAAAACTATCTGTTCCGGAAGAAATATTTGCGAAGTTCCGACAATGCATTAAACAAGATTTTTGAATCTCAATCGGGAAATACTGAAATTTGATAATACACCAGATCATTATGTCGATAAATTTATATACGCATTGCTTTTCCAAGAAGGAGAGTGGACGATATCCGATGATGACGAATTCAATCCGCACTGTCTGCAAAACAAGTGTATAAAAATGACAGGCAAGTACAAGTCATATTTATTTGACGTTTTGAAAAATTATGGAACAGTGGAAACAAAAGACGTATTTACACATCTTGATAATAATAATACTTATTCTATCGAACATATTATGCCACAGCATCTTACTCCTGCGTGGAATGAGACATTAGGCGTAAATGCAGAAGAAATTCATTCTGAATGGCTGCACCGTCTGGCAAATTTGACATTGACGGGCTATAATCCAAATCTCGGCAATTCGTCATTTGAAGAAAACGGGATGCAAAGGAATTTGGATATAAGCACAGCGGAATAAGAATGAATCAGCGAATTGCAGCTAAAGAGACATGGGGACTTGCAGAACTGGAAGAACGCAACGAGGAAATGATAAAATATGCTGTAACGATATGGAAGTACCCTGAAACCAATTTTGTTCCAGCTAAAAAAAGAGTTTGATTCATGCACATTGGACGATGATGATTACGACTTGACTGGTAGGGATATCATCAAATATGCTTATAAAAAATACAGAGCAGAATGTTTCAAGCTGGGCTGATATGTTTGAGCATATTCTGAAGTATCTTCATCAAAAAGATAAGTCTGTTCTGACAGCACTTGCATATAGTGATAAAAATGTGCATCTGAATTGTCCTCATGTGTGAGAGCAAATGAATCAGAGCTGCGAAGTGCATTAAAGATCGATGAGAATATCTACGTTGAAAAAAACACAAGCACAGCACGCAAGATATCTATCCTTAGAAAAAATATTTGCTTTGTATGGAATAGATCCAATGGACTTGGTTTTCTATCTGAAAGATAATCAATCGTCTGCTGATGACATTGATGCATTCTATATTCGTTACTGGACATATGCAATGGACTTTATTCATGAAAAAGTATGGAAAAGGGGCATTTAAAAATGTTTGCCCAAGTAAATCAGCATCGAAACACGGATATTTTGGGATTTCCGGATGCAGTGTCTATTGTTATTTTGCTCAATCACGCATCGGTAGGTATTGCGATAAAATACAAAGAGAAAGAAAAAATAAGGCTGTATTTGATGAAATCAAGAAGTACAAAAACAGAGATTGAAGAAACGATTGAGGAACTGTTGCCTGGGACAGGGGAGATACTTACAAAGGAGCTTATATTTGGAAAGAATTAACTGGAGTAAATTTGTTTAATGAGTCAAACTGGAAACAAGTTGCTGAATTTCATGCTAATTGGAGTAAGAAGTTATTTTGATGCGATCGTTCCTTATTTAAAGAAAATATTTGGTTAATCTTAGAAGTAGAACAGAGTGTTCAATTGCTATAATTTATGAGTAACTATTAGACTGAATAAAAATAGCTTAACTCACAAGGAGAAAAAAAAATTATGAAGGATATCATCATATATCACGGAAGTACGCAGATCGTTGAATATCCTGAAATTCGAGTTGCAAAATATAACAAAGATTTCTATTTTGGGATTCTATTGCACCATTGGCCATGGAGCAGGCAAGAAGATGGGCAACGAGATTTACAGGAAAGGGTATCATCAACGAGTATTTGTACAGACCAAATGAAAAATTGAAAACGCTTATTTTTCCTGAAAATGACGGAAGAATGGCTTGATTTTTATTGCAAGTTGTCGGCTTGGCGAGCCACATGATTATGATATTGTAGAAAGGACCAATGGCGAATGATACAATATTTAATTATGTGCAGGATTTTGTAGATGGTAAAATTTCAAGAGCTGCATTCTGGGAACTTGTTAAATTTAAAAGCCAACGCATCAGATCAGTTTTCATACGGCAAAAGCACCTCACAACGCTTGAATTTTTTGAAAGGATATGAAGTGAATGAGTAAGAATGATTCCGCTTTTATTCTATGCCATGCAGCCTGATTGAATTCATCGGCAGAAAATGCTGTCAAAAGAGGAGTGCTGTTGTAAATTTTCTTGGTGAAAACGATAAGCCGTATTTACCGGAATGCTGACATTTTGCATTGTGAAGTAACTGATTCTGTTGCCGACAGATATATTGAATTGCTTCATATACCAGACGGAAATTTGATAATGTAGCATCCTGCAAATATACCGTTCCAGACTATTGGACAATTGGAGCAGTATATGAGCGTCTAATAGAGGACTCTTTTTGAGCGTATAACAGCAAAAAAAAGAAATTATGACAGTTTTCACATCATGGATTAGTGATGCAATTTCAAATTATAATACCGATTTTTATTATCAGCCAAGGGACTATTTGAAAGAGTGTTTTCAGCAGGGGAGTATTCTTATGATATAATTTAGAAGCATAATGACCTGCTTTTTTGCAAATACTTTTTGAAAGGAGATGATGGTGTGCTTAAGATCTTTTTTGGAAAACATCCTGATGAAAAATATACAATACAGAGGTTTATTACGCAAATCAATATGATAAAAACTGGGTGATGGATCCATTTGCGAAAAAAGTGATTGCTGATATTGACAGTTCAATTGTAGTTGCACCGGATATGATTCAGAATGATGTTTTTGGTACGTTTGGTTCTACCGAATTATCAGCAGGTGTAAAAACGCTTTTATTAATTCAAAATCAGCCGAAGCGTATTTTTTAATATTTCCAATTGTGGGGATAACTGTGCAAAATATTTGCTGGAACTTGCTGACAAGCGTGATATAAAGGTATGTCTGCACCATGTGATGCATTTTGAAGAGCCTTTTTCTATAAAAAGTAATCAATGAAAGACGTAGAAAGGTTATTTCGGATCCGATGGAGTATCTGATGCTTGCCACACATTACCTGAGAGGTGATACAAATGAAGGGTGAAGTAAAAATTGCAGTAAAAACAGAAATGTCAGTTTTAACTTCACCTTGGAGAGAATATCACAATTCTAACAGGTGATAGTGGAACTGGAAAAACGAAACTCATCAATATGATCAGAGACTATTCGCAATTCGGAAAAGCAAGTGGAGTTACTTTAAAATGCGAGAAACCTTGTCTTGTGTTGGCAGGGAACAACTGGGAACTTGAATTAAAGCAAACACAAAGAAAGTATTGTTTTTCGTTGAAGAAAGCAGTTCTTTCTTGAATTTATATGAATTTGCAAAAGCAAAAAACCTTCTTTTGAAAAAATATATAAAGGTGTGTCCAAAAGGGATATTTTCAGATTTTCCATATGATGTCGTTATTGTGGAGGATAGTCAGTCAGGATTTCAATTTTTCAAAAAAAGGCAACAGAAAATCATCCACTTGAGTGCGTCACTTTGGCGGAAAAAGCAGAATTATCCGATTTCTGAATCAATATAAAAATAAAGAGTACTTATCATTGCTGATGCTGCAGCACTTGTTCGGAAATACGGGATATTGTTTATTATCGAGCAATTGCTGTAAATACAATTGATTTTTTTCTTTCCTGAAAGTTTTGAATGGTTGATACTGCGTTCTGCAATTTTCAAGAATATAAGTTCAATTCAGGAGATTCTCTCAAACCCAATTGATCATATAGATTGTCAGGAGTATTTTAGTTGGGAACGTTTTTTTACTTCACTACTTGTATCTTCCACAAAGAATCGTCCTAATCTTGAATACAAAGCAAATAAAAGTCAGTTGCCAAAAGGATATTTATCAGAAGCAAATATGCAGAGTATCTTGAAAGCTATGAGTAATAAATAAGTGTTCATTCTTATCGGTGATTTTGTGATGTCCTGTTTAACTTATATCAAATCACGATTTACTAAATCATGATTAGATAAAACGAATCAACAGTTAGACTTTTACTCATACGGGTAGAAATAAAGTGAGATTTGACCGACTTTTTTTACTTGTACAGGCATTTTGAAAGAGCAGTTTTTAGAATTTTGAAATCAAATCTGACCGCTCGTTGCGTTGAGTGCGTGGTATTGATGTCAAGGAAGCAAGGATAATAGATGAAAAAGTGCTGATTTTTTTCGGCACTTTTTCTTTTTGGAGAATATTTGCCACAAATAATAAAAATCCTGTATCATAAGAGAAAGAACTTGTATACAGGAGGAATAAGGAGTGGCAATAGCAATGGAGATCTATGAAAAGATCAGATATTATCGAGAGCATACAGACTTCAGCCAGCGTAATGTGGCAAAGATACTGGGGATCTCACGAAACACAGTAAAGAAATACTGGGAAGGACGAACAGTTCCATGGGAACGCAAACCAGGCAGCGGCAGAAAAAATGACATCATCACCGATGAAGTCAAAGCATTTATCATGAAGTGCCTGGATTCTGACCAGAAAGCACCGCGGAAGCAGCAGCATACAGCACATAAGATATACACACGCCTGGTTGCCGAATGTGGTTTTGATGGCTGTGAAGCTTCTGTAAGACGGACGGTGGCAGAACTCAAAGGCAAGGTGAGCAATGTGTTTGTACCATTGTCCTATGACCCAGCCGAAGCCGTTCAGGTGGATTGGGGTGAAGCAACTGTAATACTTGGCGGGATCAGGCAGAAAATCCAAATATGGTGTATGCGTGAATGCCACAGTGGGGATATCTTTGTTTCCGCTTTTACCGGCAGAATGAAGAAAGCTTTCTGGAAGGGATCGTAAAAGGACTTGAACATTTTGGCGGAACACCGCAGAAGATCATTTTTGATAATGCTCGTGTTGCTGTAAAAAGAAGGCTTTGGATGTCATGCAAAAGCAACAGACAAATATCTTTCCCTGTCGGCACACTATTCCTTCAAACCAGTATTCTGCAATCCGGCACAGGGGCATGAAAGAGGGCTTGGAGAAGGTCTGGTAGGACTTGTGAGAAGAAATTTCTTCGTGCCTGTCCCTAACATATCGACCATAGATGAACTGAATGAAAAGCTTCTGGAATATTATGATACATCAAATACACTTCAGATCAAAGCGGATGATTTCTCACTTGTGAGATTTGATCACAACAAATACGCAGTGCCGTATCAGTACAGTTCCAAAATGATAACGGTCAAAGGAAGCGGCAATCAGGTCATAATGATGTTCCGCGGTAAGATCATTGCAAAATATGATCGTGATTACCGTCATAACCAGACCCATTATCGTTTAGAGCATTACATCGGATTGATCGAAAAGCGTCCGAGAAGTGTTTACAATGCTGCACCGATCAAGAAAACTGTTCCAACCGAACTTTATCAGTTTTTGATGAAACTGAGCAGTCCCAAAGAAATTGTCAAGGTGCTGCGGCTGTACCTGGATATCGGAAATGCGGTATTGAAACACTTGCCTTATGCAGATTCCAACACGCTGTATGCAGGAGTGATCGGAAGTCCGGTAAGAAAAATACAGATAGAATCCTTCATCGGGATCGTACCGCCGGATCTCAAACGATATGATTCACTTCTGAAAGGCGGTGATGCGGTATGAACAGCGTACAGAAAGAAATGATCAGGCTCTATGCAAAACAACTCAGACTGCCGACTTTCAATAACTATGAAAAAGTCATACGACAGCTTTCTGCTGACGATGGTTATGCACAATTTCTGATAGAGCTGATGAAACAGGAGCTTGCAGAACGTTCAGCAGCGGGTCAGAAACGCAGGATAAAAGCTGCGAAATTCCCAACACTGAAAACGCTGGATGCGTTTGATATGGCAAGACTTGAAAACGTCAGTAAAAGCACCGTGAGGCGGGGTATCGGGTAAAATTCTATACGGCTGTCAATCTTGCTGCTGAGCTTGCAGAAGCAGTTCAGATGAACAGGCTTTCCAAACTTGAAAAGAGTCTCAGTAAGATAGATCTTCTGATCATCGATGAACTCAGTTATCTGACTTTTAACAGGTATCAGTCAGAGATGCTTTTTCAGATCATATCAGAACGTTCAGAAAGAGCCAGTGTTATCATAAGTACAAATCTTGAATTTTCACAATGGACACAGCTTTTTTGAAAATGAAATGCTGCTTGCTGCACTCATAGACAGGGTCACCTTCCGATCCTTTGTTCTGAACATGAACTGCAGCTCGTCTTACCGCATCGACTCAACCTTGAATCACGATTAGTGGCTCAAAATTTTTTATCACAACTGGCTCACTTTTTTTATTAGCGAGGTGGCTCAGTTTTTTATTGACAAAGGCATCACAAAGACCTCTGCCTGTGAAATACTGTGTTATCTCTATTGCTGCTGAAAACATTATTGCTATAAGAAATATAATCCTCAGTTTCCGAAACTTTTGGTGCAGGCATGGCAACAAGAATCCCATCGGCATCAGCATAAGAATATTGCACCCGATCTGCTGTGTCCAGTAAAGCTTTCGGTTAGTTATGAGAAGTTCCCGCAGTTCCCAGAAAGGCGTGAGCATTGCTCTGCGTTCACCCCACTGTCTGTCAATCAGCGTCAGCCACAGAACAACAAAGAGATACACCAGAAACACTGCAACGAGCAGTCCTTTTCGCTTACTCAACGGTCACACTCTTGGCAAGATTTCTCGGCTTATCCACATCAAATTCCTTGCCCACGGAAACATAGTAAGACAGCAATTGCAGCGGAATCACAGCAAGACTGCCTGCAAAAAGGTTATCGATTTTGGGGATATACACTGTAAAGTCTGCGACATCCTCCATGTTATAATTGCCGTATGTCGTGAGTCCGAACAGCTTTGCACCACGGCTCTTGACTTCTACCATATTACTGATAGTTTTTTCATAGAGTGCAGATTGTGTTACTACGCTGAATACCACTGTACCGTCCTCGATCAGGCTGATCGGTCCGTGTTTCAGTTCGCCTGCTGCATATGCCTCCGAGTGAACATAGCTGATCTCTTTCAGTTTCAGACTGCCTTCCATACCGATTGCGTAGTCGATGCCACGTCCAATAAAGAATGCGTCCTTGATATTCACTACCTTGGAAGCAAACCATTGCAAACGCTCTTTATCCTCCAGAATCTTTTCGATCTTTTCAGGGATCGTATTGATCTCAGCGATAAGCTCTGCAAACCTCTCGTCCGTGATCTCTCCTCTTGCCTTGGCAAACTGGAATTCGCATTGAGAACTGTGTGCTTTGCAGTGGAAAGATATTGATTTGGAAAAACGGATTTTGACCGTCAAAAAACCATTCAGCGGATTCAGTGTGTAAATGGATTTGCAAAAACAAAGTTGATTCTGACAGAACCCAAAACTGAAAGCTCTAAGAGAACCATTCCGATTCCAGAATATATGGCTGAGATTCTGCAAAAGCATATCAAAAGCGGCTCTGCCTTTCTGGTGTCTGGAAAAGAAAAACCTATGGAACCACGCACATTGCAGTATCGCTTTGCGAGAATCCTCAAAAACGGAAAATTGCCGTCAGTTCACTTCCACGCCCTGCGTCATATGTTTTCTACCAATTGCATTCAGCTTGAATTCGATGTGAAAACCCTTTCGAGCTACTGGGACACGCTTCTATAGAGACAACTATCCCCCCGTTCCAAATAGTAACACTATCCCAGTAGCAGTACATACCGACATCAATTACATAATAACATCATAAGGACGATGACATACAAAGTAGGCATCGTCCTTATTTTTTATGAGATTTGAGTATTTGTATAGAACTTACATCGTATCTTGACCCTATACAAGATCTTATGTCAGAGACAGTTTATCTTTTTATTATTTGTAAGCTCTTAAATCCACTATGTTCAGATGAAAAACCAGAAATAATTGCTTCCATCGTTTCGGAACCCAGTAAATCGTTAGTTTTTTCTTTGTGCGAGTTATCGCTGTGTAAAATACACCTTTTGTTATTTTTTCGGTATTAACGCTCGGAATAACAACTTTTACAGAATCATATTCTAAGCCTTGTGCTTTACGGCATATGCCAACTGAAAAGGTATGATGGTCCTCTTTGCATCTTCCTCGTCATCAATTTCATCTTCATCGAAAGCATATACAATGAGTTTAATCCGAGTTTTTTCATCAAGTGTATCAATATACTCAATTTGGTCAGATTTACACTGTTGTTCGGTGATTATAGTTTCGACATCAATAATAAATGCTATTTGATCTTCTGTCTTTTCTATGTCTACAATAATTCCTTTAAGGTTATTATAGAGGCATGTGAAACGAGAGTTATCATTAAAAAGGATTTTGTCTCCCTTTTTAAACCTCCAGCTTTGCCATATTATAGCTTCTCCATTTGGATTTGCATTTTGGAAATAACTGTTTATATTATTTAACCCGAATTTTCCATCATAGTTCAAGCATAAAACAACTTCATCTTTAACATCAGAAGTAAAAATATCTGATCCTATTTCCTTTGAAAAGGGTCCGTCTATGACGAGTTTTTCGGTGATTCTAACATCATTGTTCCTTACTTCTTCCCATAGGCTCAGTAAGTTTTCTTCCTGAGTCCGCCAAGTATCAAGTAATTCAACGTTAGCTCCCTGTGTAGTTATGATATCTTTAGCATAATAAAACCAGTTACCAAAATCAATTGATTCGATTTGATTTACATCTCCCGCTAGCACAATTAATGAGTCTTCGCTAATCTTATTCACAAATTTGAGCATTGTAAAATTATCAATTATACTACACTCATCAACAAATATAATATCATAATCCGGCAGTTCAACTTTTCTTGTAAAGCTATCAAAACTTATGAATTCAGAACCATTACCAGGATTGTCAATGCGCCTTTTAAGATGTTGGATTGCGGTATGGGTTTTAGTGAGAAAGAGCTCTTAGCCTTGGGCAAAAGACTTGAAATATAGTTAATGAGAGTTGTTTTACCTGTTCCGGCCGCACCATATATGAGAAGCAGCTTGGCATTCACAAAAGCATATTTTATTGCATTCTGTTTGGATACATCAACATTATCAAGAATAGACTTATTATCCTTGATGAACTTGGCGTTCAATTGCTTTTGTCCTTTAATTCCACTTTTTTGAAAGATCTAATAGTTTTTGCAGTATTTGTAATGTTGTGCTTTCATATGAAGCGATGGTAACATATTCTTGTTCATGCAGTATATTAAACCCTTGACGTGTTTCCCACGCATCTAAATACTCATTATATGTAGCTATATCCGTATCAGATGCGATTTCGCTAGAATTAAAATATATTTCACCAGAATTCTTGATTTTGTTCTTTAAAACCAGATACGGCGATATAGTTTTTAATTGTGCTGTTCCAGCTGCACTCATAATTTTTGTTATATTACCATTACTTGTCTTGCTTCCTGCATAATTAGCCAAATAAGGATTTTTTTTCAAATGGGAAACACTTTTGGCAAAATAAAATGGCGTTTTAGGCATAGGAGAATTAAATTGATTTGGTATAACATCAGATATTCGGTCTTCACGCATATTAATCAAAAGAAATCTTATGGTGTTCTTTTCCGAACGTGACACATTCGCTAGAAAAATACATTCTTAATGTTTCAATTACCGTCTTGAAATAACAAGTTTTAGCATTTTTATAGATCCGATCAACTACGTCATTGAAGCTGATTTCTTTTAAATCGATAAGATCAAGCAAGGTCATGCCTGTGTTCGTTAAAAAATCCATCAGTTCAGAATATTCACCATAGTTCTTACTTATTTTTAAACTAATGTTTAGTATCCTTCCAAGTTTGTTTAAACAAGTAGGTGTAATGGATACCCTCCAGTTTGTGATGATTTTTATATTTGAAGCAATACCCCTAAATCAATCGTTGTGTCGGTATAGCCAATATTAATTGAATAACCAGTTGAAATATTCTGCTTTGAATAAACAGTTATTCTATTAAATTTAGTAGCATATTTATTGGCTAATTGCAAGGTGATTTCATAATAGCGTTTGGTGCCAACATAAAATGGTGTTTTCTTTTGAACATAAAAACGTGTGCTTTCCATAGAACGAGGTGATAAATCCGTAGATTCAATAGCTTTTGCAACTATATTATAGTACTCGTTGTCAAGTTGATCCGTATTTAGTGGGAACTTTTCAAGGTTTTGCAAGATTAAAATCTTGTAAATATTATTGAAAAATTCTCTAATCTGCCACATGAAGTTATAGTATTTTAGCATCAATCTTTCAGATTGACCATCTTCCGGAATACGGCAATCAATATACTTTAATCCTCTTAAAAAATTAGCAAGATATTTAGTTCTCAAATCGAGTTGAGCTTGTTCATATGCTAATTGAAGATTTGGCTTTGAGCATCCAAGATTATAAGAGTTTAGTAAAAGAGCCGCTCTACAAAGATCATATAATCTCGGTAGAATATCTTGTGAGACTTCATCTTAGTTGCGCCAAGGCTTTCTATTGTATCAATACTTTGACTATCGACCTATTACAAGCCATTACAATTCTTTTGATATCATCAAGATTAAGCTGAGTTGAACTAAGCTTATTTACAAATGAATGATGTTCAATTATACGATCAAGTTTTTTACAAAAATCAATAATACTTTCATCGGTATTAAAAATTTCCTCTTCTGCCTCAAAAGCAACAGTTGTACTACCTTTGGAAAAATCAATCGAATTAATATAGTCTACGGACATATATTTCCAGAAAACACGCCCAGAGCCTCTTTCATCAGGATAAAGTACAACAAAGAGTATTCCGGGGTCTAAGGTGACATCCATAGCCATCGTTGCAGGAAAAACCAAGACTTTGCAGTGAATATTTGATTTTCCCATTATCCTCTCTGTATGAATGAGATCCTTTTTATCTGAACAAAGAAATTTTGCTTAGGTCGCCTTGATACATCAGGATCTGCTACATATTCAAACGTTCCATCAGTATTAGGCCACTTATCATTAGATGCAAATAATTGGTTAATCCGCCCATTTGAACGAAAAAAGAATTCTAATGTAGAGACAGCAGCTTCGTCTTCTGCTGATCTTTCAGTATGCGTTTTTATGTGCTTTTCTATTAGTTCTTTTGGGCTGATCTAACATTTTTTACTCCTTTCTCTGCCTAAGGCAAACAATCGCATCATTCAACCGTATTATAATAATCTAGTCTTAAATCATTAAGTTCTTTTCGTACAGCCCGCCAATCCTTCATGTACAAATCCATATATGAAATAAAAACTGAATTATGTGTACGTTCCTTTAAATGGAGAAGTTCATGCAATATTACATACTCTAAACACTCGATTGGTTTCTGTGCAAGCTGTAAATTAAACCATAGTTTTTTCTTCTCTGTATTACAAGTTCCCCAGCGAGTTAACATATATTTGGTTTGCCAAGAATCACAGTATAGCTCGGTAAGCCTTTCCCACTTCGGAAGTAATCTTTCAATTTCCGCTTTTAGTAAGATACGGTACTGCTCTCGCACATAGTTTTCTCTTTGCTTTACTGTACTTTCTTCACGCATAGAGAGTATTACCTTATCTCCTTTTTATTTCAAATCCGTTCTTTTGTGAATTAGGCTGAAAGGATAGATAATATTGTTTTCCCCATATGAAAAGCGTTTCTCCGCTTACATACTGACGTTTAGTGCTTCTTGCCTGATGTTGAAACTTTTCAATCTGTTTTTGATCCAAATAAGATTTGTTCGGGCATATATTTCTATTGCCTTATCATCAATAGATGCCGGAGCAGAGATAACGACGTGTCCTTCAGGAGGCTTTGACCTGAAGATGCATATTCTTGATATTCTTTTTTTATGGATATCAATAGGTATGCCAGAAATCACAATTGTCATATATTAGTATTCCTCCTGTTTTTCGATGATTTTAAATAATCTTTCGACTTCAGAATCATCATTAAGAATAATGAATAAAGCTTTCTATTCTGTTTTCTTTATAGGATCACCTCGGAATCCGCTCATTTTACTGCTAAGAACAGCATTATGAAGTTTGATTGCTAATATTTCATTACCGTCAGTATTATCGTATATAGCTTGCAAAGCCTTACTTTTTTCTTATGCTTTCAGGATAGTCTTCATTTTCTTCCGGATATTCAACATTTTTTAGCAAGTTTTATTTGTTCCTCAAGGAGTTCCTTATAAGAGATAACGCCTTGCTTTCTTTTTTGAATCAGCTCATCCAGTATTGCTGACATCTTTTCATAATACTTAGGGTTGACCGCAACTTTTTCTACCATTTTACGACGGATATTGTTTTCAATTGCTTCAGCTGCTCCTTCTTTTTTATCTGAGGGAGCATTTTCATCAGTCATGGTGTCTCCCTGTTCTGCTACGAAATCAAGCAGTGTTAGATCATCGAACTCACCGATTTTAACGCTATCTGAAGCTGTAATATAGTTGTCAATCAATTTACGCATATCCGGCTCATAAGCTTTAAAATCCAAGAAGTCTCCGCTTTTATTTCCGATTGTCTGTTTCAGCTCAACATAGAATTTTACTTTTTCATCGTATGCAGATACTTCTTTGGCAGTATAAATATCAACCATGTATGGCTTGGCTTCTGCAAATGCACGAACTAAACCACTTACAAGCTTATACAGCTTTTCTCTGAGACGAGAATAGATCTCATCAGTTTCTTCGCTCATGCCGGATTCTCCGCAGAAATAATGCATATACTGTAAATCGCCCTTTGGAGCGTCTACACCTTCGCATAGTTCTTCCAACTGGTCATAGACTTCGTTGAAATGCTTGATTGCTTCAGCGCTTCTATCTTTGATAAGTCCATCGACATCTTCCAGATCATAGTTTTCAAATGCACCTGATGTATAGGTGTCCATCGCATTCTTTAGGTCTCCGAAAAGCTGCTTATAATCAACAATATATCCAAATTCCTTTGTATCACCATCCAGTCTGTTAACACGGCAAATGGCTTGGAACAAACCGTGATCCTGCATACTCTTATCAATATACAGGTATGTACACGGCGGAGCATCAAATCCTGTGAGGAGCTTATCAACCACAATGAGCAGTTTCATATTTGCAGGCTGGTTGATAAATTTATCTTTGACATCCTTTTCAAAATCCTCAACCTTTTTTCTGAATGGATAGCTTTTTCGGGAAGATTATCAGGATCAAGTCCTAACATACGGAGATATATCTCGTATTTTTCAAAAGTTTCAGTTTCATCATCGGCACTGACTGTATCAGTTCTCAGATCACCGGCTTGCGGAGTGTAAGAGGATATGATGGCACACTTTTTTGAAACCTCTCTGCTGGAAGATCTCATAATACTTGCAAGCAGTATAGATCGAATCTGAAACGAGAATTGCATTTCCGTTTCCGTCCATTAGGCGGGGCTTCAAATCAAAATCCTGAATAATATCCCAAGCGACACGTTCAAGCCTTGAACGGGAACTATAGATTTTCTGCATGCTTGCCCATTTCTCTTTCAGCTTTGCCTTTAGCTCTGCTTGAAAGAGTACGTGTTTTAACGTCAAACCATTGGTCAACTCTGTCATGTGCGCTGAGCTCCTGTGGGATATCTCTGTATTCATATCTCAGATCAAGTACAACACCGTCACGCACTGCTTCGTTATACTTATAGGTATGAATATAAGTGCCGAACACCTCTATACTCGTCTTCTTATCCTTTTTTTCAGGAGCGGTGTTCCTGTAAAACCGATGAATATCGCATCCGGCATAATTGCCTGCATTGCTGCATGAATTTACCAGACTGAGTTCTGTGACACTCATCTACAAATACAAAAATTTTTCCTTTCGCCTTAAAGTCAGCAGGGAGCGACTTCTTCAACTCATCAATATACTTATCATAATCAGATTCTGTGGCTTCACCACCACGACGGCCAAACTTATGCACCAATGAACATAAGAGTGAACTGTCATAGGAATTCAGCTTGCGAAGCAGATCATCACAGCTCTTGGTTCTGGTGATCTTTTCATCAACACCGATATAAGTTTTTTCAATCTGTTCATCCAGCTCATCTCGGTCTGTAACGATAAGCACACGAGGATTCTCTTCTTCACAATTTGCAAGAATCCATTTTGAAAGCCATACCATTGTCAGCGTTTTACCGCTGCCCTGAGTATGCCAAAGAATACCGCCACGCTGTTTTGCTAATCTGTTCTGAGTACGCTTTATACCGAAATACTGATTATAACGGCATACCTTCTTAATGCCCTTATCGAAAACTTCAAAATTTTCAATGAGGTCAATAAAGCGTTTCTTATCGAACATCTGATACAGCTGCTGAAGCAGAAGATTATCTATATTTCGCAGTATTCCATAATACGTGCATCTTCAGGATCACGCTCATCTTCGTTTTCATGGAATCCGTCAGGCTTCCATTCCATATAATATTTTTTCGCCTGTCAGAATAGTGCCGTAACGCAGACCTTCTATTTCATTGCCTGCCATACAAAACTGCACTGTGGTAAAGAACGATGCAATAAAGCCGTCCTTCTGATTGGTAAGGTTCTGCCTGATACCATTTGATACGGATACGCTGCTTTTTTTCAGCTCTATAACTGCCATAGCGATGCCGTTGACATAAATAACAAGGTCAGGTCTTTTCTCCTGACGGTCAATAACCGTTACTTCCTCGGCTATTGCAAAATCATTATTTGTAGGGTTATCAACATCAATGAAGTAAACCGTCTTAGGTGAGCTTTCGGGAGTTTCCTTGACCTTGGCACCGTATTTCAGCAGCGTATAGACCTTTATGGTTAGCATCATAAAGCCCATGTGTCATATCATCAGCAGCCTTTATAAGTTCGGAAACAGCACCGTCTATCAGCCTTTCACTATAACCGCTAAGGTGAAGGTACGCACGAAGTCGGTCTTCTCGGATATTTTTATTTGCTCTGTCTTTCAGGTTGCCAATATATTTATAATCGAGGATATTTCTGTTCTTAAAGAAATCAATTACACGATTTTGCGTGGTTCTCTCGGTATCACCGATACTCATACGTACATTCCTCCTTAATGTGTTTGTTATTTCATGGAAAAAGTTTTCTGATCAATCCTGCTTTTATGCTTTTATATTTATCACACTTACGCTGATGAAGGGTAATTACGCTGTCAAGGTTGTGGAAATATGTGCCGATAGCTTGCTGTTCAGATTTGATTGGAAATGCTATGTTCAATTCACGAATTCTTTTAAGTGCAACAAACTTTTGCGTTCCGCCGTCCATATTTTCTAAAAGCTGATTAAGCACAGTTTCAGATTGTAAGTAGTGATATAAATATAAGTAAAATATATCTCCAGTGTCTTTGATTAAAGCTACATTTTTTATAGCAAAATCAGGTTCTTCCCGTATCAAAGCAAGATTTCCTATTGTCCCTATCATACCCATTAAAATGTCATTTACATCAACTTTCGAACGCTTATTTTTATTTCTTCATAATCCGTCAGAAATGTATTGAACATCATCATAATTTATGTATCCATCCTTTACATTTTTTGATGTAATAAATGGATGTCCACTTGAGAAATATTGAGGTGAAGCGTGTGTTCCATCACGCACATCGGCGATAGAATTCAACTTACAATGTTCCCAACCATCAGTAAATCCTCTGAACCTTATTTCAGGCTTATTAGCACCATTTTGGGGAAACATTTTTTTCAGCATCGCCTTTTTGACTTTAGTCAATTTGTCATACTTACGCTGATGAAGGGTGATAAGGGAATCAAGATTACGGAAATAGTCTCCGATTCTCTGCTGTTCTAAGTTATTAATGGGGATATTTACATCAATATCAGCAAGGTCATTTGAATTGATAGCAGGATAACTTGTTCCTGTGCATCTATCTAAAACGAGCTTGACAAAATCTTCATTCTGTAAAAGTGTGAGTAAAAATAGCCGTCATTTACAGGTCTTAATTGAGCGTATCCAGTTGAGAAAACCCAGTTGTTTTCGTCATTTTCAAAGATACAGTTATTCTTTTGATATGGTCTAACTGTTTGATAAAACACATCGCCTTTTTGTGCTAATCGTTGCGCACTTGACGGTGCGGAAGATTTGCTTTCTGTCCTGTGCGATAATATATCAGTTCCAACTACCGACTCTAAATCAACGTACTCAAATATATCAGGCAACTCAGATTTAGGATTGAATTCAGCACACTCACCCAGCTTACGCTGTTCCCAAGTGTCAGTAAATCCTTTGAATCTTATCGCCGGAGTTTTGTTATTATTTGACATCGTTTGAACCTCCGAGCAATTCTATTAACTCTGCAAAAGCTTTCATATCATAATCATTGCCTGTTAATTCACCAAGCATATCTGACAGTGATGATTCTGCTTCGTTTATCTGACCGTCAAGGTCTGTAAGTGTCAGCTTATATCCTTTTGAAATCTCGGTGATACGCTCGGCAAGCTTATGAGAGATCGCTGTGTACAGATCAATAATTCCCTTGCCTATGGCATAGTACCACTTCTTGTTGACAAGCAGTTCCATGATCTCATCATCGGTAAGTGATGCATATCTTTCACAGCTTTTTCATCAAGAGCCTTATCTATTTCTTTTATAAGCTTAGTCGATTCCTCAGACCTATGTGCAAGTTCAAACGCTTTCTTTAGCTCTTCGTAATCATCGGCGTATGCAGCAGGGGCAGGGGGCTTCTGCATGGGCAACTCTCAAAGCATTATTTATGGATGCTTTGGTTACAGTTCCTTTATCGGTATACGCAACTTTCAGTTCAGCGTGCTTGTCGATATACTGTGTATATTCCTTCTTTTTTCATTGACGGAAGAAGATTCAGAAGCGTTACAAGGCTGTCAATAAGCGGAGTATGGACATTTTCCATGATCTTGTCGATTTTTTTCCTGAATGTCCTTGCTCTTGACTTTTCCACCCTCTGCAAGTTCTGATAATGCCGAGTCTTCTGCCGACTCCTCGATCATTGCCATGAGTCTGGAATCGGTCTCTGCGACAATATCCATAAGGTCATCTATCGCCTTTTTTCTCCTCGGGGAATAGCTCTGAGATAACTATTTCCTTCGGAATAAGCTTGCCTTCCCAGCCTGCAACCCTTAACTCAGGGTTGCCGTCGGCATCGGTTTTCTTTGTCTCCTTCATGATGTTCTCGGTCTCTCTTGCAATTTCATAGCCCTTATCATCCGAGATTATCAAAGAAACATCATCGTTAAGCACTTCGTTCCAGTATGCAAGAAGTATCTGGTAAATATCATACTTGTTGATAAGCGTGATATCTTCAAATGCTTTCATTATATTCTCTGCCAACTCGGATATGAGAATTTTGGCAGAAACGGAGCTATCAAGTTTTTTTTTTTTTTTCAGCTTTGTATCTGCAAAAGATTTCCAGTCTGTAAATGCCTTGTCGATAAGATCCCCATATGCCGAGAATTCATCATTAGCATATATCGTTCTGCGAATGTCGCTTTCTTCCACATTCAGCTTATAATAGCTATCACTAAAGCGAACTGAGCAACTCATCTTTCAGCGTCGGGAATGCATCCCAGTATTTACTCAGTGCATCTATATCCACAGCAGGGATACCGCCGTGAATATGAGCATAAATATCCTGAATATCCTCAGGCTCGGAAGAATCTATGTAACGGGAAATATTCAGGTTATAGCCATTCTTCTCTTTGATCTCCTTATTAGGAACAAAGCGAGCATATTTAGGATCATCTGTAATCTGCTCATTGAATGTAGTGACAATACGATAGATATCCTGTTCACGCAGTCTGTTCTTGTTTCCGTCCTTTACAAATCCCTTGCCTGCATCTATCATAAAGATGCCGGAGCGATTTTCGGCACCCTCTTTATCGATTATAATAATACAAGCGGGTATTCCCGTACCGTAAAACAGATTAGGCGGCAGACTGATAATGCCTTTGATCCAGCCTTTATCAACGATAGCCTGTCTGATCGTTCCCTCAGCATTTCCACGGAACAAAACTCCGTGAGGAAGGATAACAGCAGCTTTTCCTGTAGATTTCAGTGTTTTTAATATGTGCATCAGCCAGGCATAGTCACCGTTTTTCTCAGGTGGTCTATCTCCATAACCGGAGAATCTGCCGAACTCTTTTCAAGCCATCAGACCAGTTTTTGAGAGAAAAAGGCGGATTGGCAACAATATAATCAAATCGTTCCAGTTCGGAAGCATCTTCATTTTTTTATAAACTGAGGATCAGAGAATGTATTACCTGCCATGATCTTGATAGTAGCTTTATTATGGAGAACAGCATTCATTTTAGCAAGACCTGCCGTCGAGCTTTTCTTTTTCCTGTCCATAACCCGATATCTCAAACGGAACTTCCGCAAGTGCTCTGATAAGTAATGAACCACTGCCGCAAGCCGGATCACATACTGTGGCATCATGATCCGTACATTTATCTATGCCTATAACCTTAGCAAGAATACGAGAAACTTCCGCCGGTGTATAGAATTGCCCTTTACTTTTTCCACTTTCAGTAGCAAAATTTCTCATAAGGTATTCATATGCATCGCCTATGATATCATCGCCATCTGCTTTATTATTTGAGAAATCCAATTCAGGACGCTGAAAAATGGCTATAAGCTTTGTGAGCTTATCGACCATTTCCTGTCCTTTTACCTATTTTGGCTTCATCATTGAAATGTGCGATGTCAATTACACCTTTTAGACTGTCATTTACTTCAGCAAGGCGAGCGATGATTTTATCTATACCTTCGCCAATATTCTTCTTGTTCTTGAGTGCAATAAAGTCATCAAAAGAACAGCCTGTTCTTTTTTCGGGATCAGGATTGGGATCATGTTCTTTATCGAAAACGGTCAAATCTCCATATTTCTGCCCCTTATACTTATCCGTTACATACTTCATAAACAAAAAGGGTTAGTATGTAATCCTTATACTGTGATGCATCCATTCCTCCGCGCAGTGCATCACAACTTGCCCATAGTGAACTATATAATTCCGTTTTCTTAACCGCCATGATACGAATCTCCTTACAATTAAGTTGCTATATTTCTTACTCAATAGCACTTTTGCCACTCTTTACCCATGCATCAAGCTCCGAGCGTTTGAATTTCCACTGCTTACCGATTTTGTGGGCAGGGATATCTTTATTATTGCGAATCCAACTTCGGATAGTAACAGGCTTGATTCCTAAGTGTTCAGCTGCCTCTTCAAGGCTTATCCATTTTTCATTAACAGCGCTATTTTCCATTTTATCACCTCTTGTAGTAGATGAAATATATAATAAACCATTATAATTATACTATATCGGTTTGAAAATTTCAAGAGGTTTAGTGTTATTTCGTGATATTTATACTGAGTTTATTTATATGCATTGTGCATTTTTTCTTGTCGTATAGAACGAGGCTCTCAGAATCACTCTGAGAGCCTCGTTTCGCATATTTAGATAAACGTAACATAAACCATATTCGGAATGATCCTGTATAATAAAACTTGACACATAAGCCACAAGGGAATAAAATAGAAAAAAAAGGAAAAACGGAGGATGCCCGTGCCGTTGATAATTGGTCGCAGGTACAGCAAAAACAGCTTTCTGCCATCCTCTTCCTTGAATTTATCTGGTTGACTGCCATAGATGTCGTTGAAGTGGAGGATAAACTTCTCCAGAATCTTCTCCATATTCAGCTGATTGCCCTGAATAAACTGATTTTTTGTCGTTGACACCCTCGGAATACATCCGGCTATCAGTTGCCTCCTGTGAAATAAACCAGTTATAAATTCTAGTTTCAAAGATACGATTTGCAACAGAAACGCAGTCATTCTTGTTGGAAATAAAGCCATACATTGCAGCATTTTCAATCACAACATTGTCGATATTATAAGAGATCTTCTGCCCAAAAAAACAAGACATTGTACAGTAGATTTCTCAGGTTTTTGTCGTCTTCCAGTTTGTTGATCAGCGATTCTATCAGAGGACTTTTTCTCTTTTCACAAGATACTTGACCGCATTTTCAAAGGATAAATTTTCCCAATTTCCACTCTCATCCATATGCTTGCAAATCATCGAAACCAGCACCGGATAACCAGAAGTATAATCGTAGATCAACTGGGACAATTTCTGTATGTCCATTCCAGTATGATGGTCATTCTCGTATTCTGTGAGCATTCCGGCAATGTCATGCACGTTAAAACTCATATCGATTTCAAAGGCAGAGGCAATATTCCATGGACTGTTATGCTTATGTTCTGCATCTGGACGGATTTTCTGACGAAGATTTCGAATGTCATGAACACCTGCCAGAATGACGGATTGGAAGGTTGGACGTTTGTTGCGAATCAGATAATAGCCTCTGAGCTGCGACAAAAAGTCCAGAAACACCTGATTATTGCTAGCACTGTCTACCTCATCGATCATCAGCACAATCTTCTTATCATTCAATTTGCAGACAACACTAAGCTTGCGGAACAACTCCACCAAATTTGTAACAGAAGTCAGTTCTCTCTTCGCAATTTCCATCAATGCAGTTTCGTCAGAAAACATCGCAGTTTCCACAAAAGCGTCAATGAAAGCCTTGGAAAAAGTTTTTTCATTCTCCAAAAGTGTGGTTTTCCCATACTGCCGTCCTCGATTGATACAGAAGTACTGCCCTTTGTCCACCATATCTTTGATTTGTGCAAGGCGGCTGTCCAGATTGACCATGTAATGCTCCTGCGGATTACAGCAGCCAGTGATGTTGAAGTATCGTTCCATGTTTTTCACCTCGTGTTCGTGTGTAGATTTTGTTACTTCTATTATACCATATCGCCAGAGCAATTACAACTGCATTTTTTACTTGAAATACAATTCACCTGGTACTGGAAACTCTAAAAAACTTAATTGCAAACAAAAATATACATGGAACGCGGAACATTCAAATAGCATCATCCATCACAGGCAGAGCATACAAAATGCTCTGCCTTTTTCAGTCCTTCCCGCAAGCTTCCCCTCCACATACGCCGTCACCGACTTTCTCGGTATCTTCCAGACCTTTCCGATCCGAAACGCCTGAATCTCACCGCTGTTCAGGAGTGCGTACAATGTATTTTTTTTTCCAACGCTGAGAAACTCCATGACCTCCTCAAACTTCATGATCTCATTTTCCATGTTACAGGACTCCTTTCCGCATTTTCTCGTATTTTTTTCTGCTTTTTTATCTCTATGTTAGGTCGTTTGTAAAAGATTTCAAGCCATAGCGCCGTTATTTTTGCCTGCATAGTCCCTTGTTGGATTTTTCCGGTTTATTCCGTTTTTGGACACACAAGCGGTCTATATATTTCGCCTGTTCCACCGGGAATCCGGCATAGACAAATACCCGGCAGTTCTCCCGCAGCAGTCTTGCACGTCCCACTGCCTGTTCCAGTTGGGAGGACAGCAGCCAGGTCTGCACCATCCGGAGCGTTTCGTCCTTGTAGGTGTTGAGAAAAAATGACTTGTTCTGATAGGTGATTCTCTGCGGGTACATATGCACTTTTGCCAGACTTGCCCCTGCACGCATCGCATACAGACCATACACCACCTCGTCCAGATTGGGCAGGCCCACAACAGACAGATCTTTTCCTTTCAGTGCATTGATGCCCTCCACATTGCCGAAATGATAGTGTGTGATGAACTCTTTTTTCAATGTCCTTAAAAGTGATAACTGTGGTATCTCTGCACAACTCTTTGAGCAGGCGAATCTTGTCATAATCATTCTGAAAAGCATATCGGCTGTAGCTGGAATCGGTGTACTGGGAAATATGCCCCCTGTATTCCGCCTTCGGGCATTCGTGAAAGTCGATTGCCCGGTTGGGGTAAACCTTTTGATACAGTTCCCGGCAAACCGTTGCCGAAAGCATCACCATCTTGCAGTCCGGCAGCGGTTCTTCGATCAGAAAGGTCACCCGTTCTCTGTCCGCATGGATGTACTTTGCACGCAGCAGACCGTATAGATTCACCCCAAAATGGCGTATCTTCCGCAGCTGTTTTTCCTCTAGCTTCACCGCAAAAACTCGTCCATCTGATGATAACCCCGTTTCAGATACCGACTGCCAGTCATCTTTTTAGGGTCTGCATCGAAACAGACTCCGTGCGGAAAATCGTCCGGAAAATGTCCTCATCCAAGATCACATCATGGGTTTGAAATACCTCCTTCGGCAGATGCAGCAGCTTGGCATGGGTGGTGATGATATGCCCCTGGAATCTGGCAGTGCTTTTGCAGTCCTTCAAAAACCGGGAGATTTTCGCATAATCCGGGTTATCTTTTTCCCATATGCTGTAGCGTTTCCGCCAGAAACCGCAGTGCATACGCACCTGCTCCGATGTCATAAAAATCCTGCATCTCCTCGGTCACTTCCTCTGAGATGCCGTATGTGGTAATATCCGGCGTAGCACAGATCGCTTCGATTCCATGCAAATTCGCATCATAGAATATCTGCTGTTTCAGTTCATGAGTCGGCACAGCGATCACAACAGGACGCATGA
>VOFI01002477.1_pt1 | contig 34301 bp, 58 predicted proteins | sample 5384131 | NCBI WGS metagenome assembly VOFI01 (sample SAMN12384728, study PRJNA508395) | human gut metagenome | isolation source: healthy gut H | host: Homo sapiens
TACGTGCCAAATGAAAAGAAAAAAACAGACAAAATTTGCAGAGGAGAGGAAATTATGTTTCCGGTTTATGAAGAGAAAAAGAAAACCTGCATTTACATTCTGCATTGCCAGACATGAATCCTCATGCACAATTCAGTTGAATTCATCTATCTTACAGAAGGATGCTTGGAGCTTGGAATGGGCCAGGAACTCTTTCACATGGAGGAAGGTGATTTTGCAGTCCTTTTTCCGGAAGTGATCCATCACTGCCAGGTCTTTTCAGGAGAGAATAAAGGCATGCTATCTGTGGGCGCAGCCCATACTTTGCGGACAATTTGCTTCTGTTATGCAGAAATACTGTCCGAAAAAAATCCTGTGATTAAAAAGCCGCAGGTCCACCGGGATATTGTAAATGCAATTCGGTGCCTGAAGCTCGATAAAAAAAGGAGCAAAAATCCTAACCTTGTTGTAGAACAGGCTTATGTGCAGATCCTTTTGGCCAGAAGTATCGGTATTTAACTACAGGAAAAGAGCAGTGTGGAGAACAATGATATCATTTATCAGACGGTCTCTATATTGCAAAACATTTTAAAGAAGAAATGTCCCTGGAAAAGATGGCAAGAGATATGGGGAGTAAGTAAATTTACACTTTCGCGTGTCTTTTCGGAACTTTTCATAGAAATTTTAACCAATATTTAAATGAACAGAGATTAAACTATGTCTGTGTTCATTTAGAGTGTACTGACAAAAGCATTACGGACATTTCCATGGATGCAGGATTTGAAAGTCAGCGGACTTTTAACCGGGTTTTCAGGGAACGCTACAAAATGACACCAAGAGAATACCGGAATCTGTACAGAGAAAAGTTTGTTCTGCAAAAATGAAATCATATAGAAAAAGAGAGGATAAAAATATGCTGAGTGAGAGTATTGCAAAACTGGTACAGTATGGAGTCGAGACGGAACTGATACCAGAATGTGAGAGAAATTACACAACAAACCTTCTTCTGGATGTATTTACGAGGATGATTACACTGCACCGGAACAGGAATTTCAGAACATTGAACTTGAGAAGGTTCTGGATGAACTGTTAAAAGAGGCAATTGATCGGGGATTGATTGAAGACAGTGTTGTCTATAAAGACCTGTTTGATACCAGACTGATGAATTGCCTCATGCCACGACCTGCAGAAGTACAGACAACGTTCTGGAAAAAATATGGGGAGAATCCAAAAGCAGCTTGTAGGCGGTTCTATTTTAAGCCATGACCATTTCCAGGGAGGACATTATACCTTCGCAATGGCTAAGGCACCGATTGAAAAGCATGTGACCATTCCTGGATTTGAGGATGTGGAAGCGGGAATTGTAAAGTGGCCGTTATCAGTGCTCCGTATCCGTCATAAAAATCCAGAACGGTTGATTGACCTTGCAACACATGTGCTGCAGGCATGGAGAGGCTATACAGATGAAGCAGCCTTTGTATTTGCCAATACGGACGGAGAGCCACATAATACCATAACCCCAATTGCCCGTAAAGTGGAAGATGTATACGAGCTGGATCTGACACTTCGCAATAATATTACGACGAAAGAACATCCACTTGGTGTATATCATCCACATGCACAGTACCATCATATTAAAAAGGAAAATATCGGACTGATCGAGGTAATGGGGCTTGCAGTTCTTCCGGCCAGATTAAAAGAAGAGCTGGAGCTTTTAGAGGAATACATTTTATCTGGAAAAGATATTTCTTCAAATGAAAAATAGCAAAGCATGAGGATTGGGTGAAAGAATTGCTGGAAAAATATCCGGATATTAATGCAGAGAACATTCATGCAATTCTTCAAAAGAAGTAGGACTGGTGTTTGTACATGTGCTGGAAGATGCCGGAGTTTATAAATGCACACCAAAAGGAAGAGAAGCTTTTTATGCGTTTTGTGGACAGTTTATAGGACGTGTTTTGACCGTGATTATAATGAATGCTGTAGTATGAAGTACAAAACTACAGAACAAGAAAATATTTTATAACAGCAGTTGCAGCCGGTATCTCATGATATATAAAATGAGAATATCGGCTGCTTTTTTCATTATTTTTACCCCTAAAAAGGTAATCTTCTGAAAACCAAAACTGTAGTTTGGATCTCAACTGAAAAAAAAAAATTAAATTTTTTGTTACCATCCACTATTTTTTACGATATATAATATGAATGGAAATTTTTTTATTCAAAAAGGCGCCTTATCTGTTGCTGGTCAGATTATGGACAGTGACTTTTAGCTTAAAGAAACCCGGAGGACAACCTGTAAATGAATGATGATGAAATTATAAACCTGTTTTTGAAAAGAGATGAGAATGGAATTATAGAATTGAGTACTAAGTATCATCCCTATTGCTACAAGATTGCCTGGAATTTATTGGCGAATAGAGAAGATGCCGAGGAATGTCCGAATGATACCTGGTTTTCAGTATGGTCACAGATTCCTCCTACGCATCCTCCTGTATTGGCACACTTTTGCGGTCGGATTACAAGAAATCTTAGTATTGACCGTTTAAGAAAAAAAGTTTGCAGGCAAGCGCCCGGATGTTCATATGGCAGATGTTATGGATGAAATGGAGCAGCTAAATGTAACTTATACCGTGGAAGAACAGCTGGCAGAAAAAGAACTGATGGAAACCATAAATCGTTTTTTGGAAGAAATGTCTCCAAAGGACAGAAATATTTTTTGTACGAAGATACTGGTTTTTAGATCCTGTTTCTGCAATATCCCAAAAAGCATCATATGTCAGCGGGAAGCGTGAAAATGAATTTATACAGAAACCGGAAAAAGCTGTTGAAACTGTTGGAAAAAGAAGGAGGACGCATATGAAAAAGTTTGATTTTTTCAAAAGAATTTGGTAATATTGATCCGAAATATATAGAGGAAGCAGAGCGGGAATGGAGTGAAAAAAAAAGGAAAACCGGAGACCAAAAAAGTGGAGCATAGTAGCAGCTGCCTGTGTGATCGTCACCTTGGGTTCTGTTATCTTTTCTAATCCACATATCCAGGCTGCAATAAAAAATATTACATTGTCCATAGGAGAAACCCTTGGTTTCCCCAAAAGCATTGAATCTTATACGGAAGTGTTGAATACCTCTAGGGAAGACAAAGGAATTACTGTAACATTAAAAGAAGTTGTTCTGGATAATGGGGTTCTGTTAACAAAGGTGCATGCAGAAAAAAATCTTCCGGGCAAAGGGCACGGATGATGTCAAGGATGCCTGGAGCTTTGCTAATACACAGCTTGACATTGATTATCAGAAAACTACAATAAATGGACAGAAAATTGAAGAATACGAAAGCGGACACTATCTGCCATATTCGGATGAGGATTTGCTAAATACCGGACTGGATGAAAATGTCTATGATGCTGTTCTGGAATCCCGCTTTTCCCTTGATGGGGATCTGGGAGAAAATCCGGAAGTACATTTGGTACTCGGTGCCTATCAAAAATGAAAATCTTGGCGAAGATTATTTCGCAGAGTTTGAGTTTGATTTTTCTATTCCCCATGAGGAGCTTATGAAACAGACAGTTCATAAAAAGCTGGAAGATGTTTCTGTTAAAACAGAAGAAGGAACCGTAAAATTAACAGACTTTTCCATGAATAAACTGCAAAGTATAATTACGGCAGAAATTCCGGAAGAACTTGAGGAAAAGCTGTATAATGGTAATGAGATGATGCTTATGGGGACAGACAGTAAAGGAAATCAGGTACAGTATGAACTGCGCAGTAATTCGGCAGATGGTAAGTCTCAATGGAGTTTTAAAACCAGTTTCTGGGGTATGTATCAGCTGGATTCTGACGGCCCGGTTCTTTTACTCCCGGATATTGACAGCGATTATCTGGAATTACAGCTTTATACCAGAGAACCTTATATGGCTGCTGCAGACACTGTCTGGGTTGATGACGATTTTGTAGAAATTGGTGAGACTACAGAAGAAGTAGAAGAAGTTCAGAGGATACTTTGGAGGGAGAAAATCCGTCAGATGCAGAGGAGCCGGTTGAAACTCAAATTATCGGAGGGGCAGATGCTCCCACAGAAGTAAGGCTTCAAGACGATACAGACCAGAAAGAAAAATACCGACGCAGCAGATAAAACGGATGAAGATTACGGAACCGAAGAAAGCGCATATGATGGAGCTACAGGTGAAATCACTGCAGAATCTGACTGGACACCTGTCAGTGAAAAAAATAAGGATTCAGATTAAGTAGAGAAACGTGAATCTTCTTAAAAAATACCATGTCAAAGAAGCTTTGCATACCTGTTTTTTCCACTGTAAAAAGGTAAATTGCTTTTCATTAGGCAGAATTTTTTATATAATCCAAGTGAGAAGCAAAACCGATTGGAAGAACAGGAGCAGAGCAAATATGAACATTGGAACGCAGATATTAAAAAATACGAAAAAGAAAAGGCGCTGACTCAGGAGGAATTTGGAAAAATATTTCATGTTACCAGACAGACTGTGTCTAATTGGGAGAATGAAAAGAGCTTCACGTTCATGGAAAAACAAATTCGTGCGATTTGACCAGATTGTGGGGAAAGCTGTTGTAAGATACTATCCTTCTTTTAAGTGATTAGGATAATAAGAAACGCGAATATCAGTGGCTTATTTAGTACTGGAATATTCGCGTTTTTTATTTGATATCGCAAAGTTTTTATATTTTCAAATATATGTAATCAGTTGGCAGCCGGTTTTCTAAAAAGATTAAAATTCCTGTCTGCTCAATCAATCTTGTGATGGTAAAGAAGATAAAGGAATCAATTGGCCACATGATCAGGTTCTTTACAGTACGCATTGGAAGGATTGCAAGGAATCCTTTTCCGTAAAGCATGTCCAGCCATAAGGTATTTAACAGAACATTTACAATCAGAACGACAACCAGTTTTGCAATCAGCACGCGACGGAAAGTGAGCTTATGTTTGTAGTAAAAACATCCATAAATAAATGCCGCGAGCATTGCGTTAAAGGTGAACCCAAAGAAAAATGGACCATCAGGGCGGATAAAGAATTTCACAATATCCAGCACACCGGCAAACAGACATCCGGTAATGGGTCCAAACAGATAATCAGCAATCTGGTTTGGGATACCGGAAAATCCAATTTTTACATAGGGACCGATATTGATAGAAGCAACTGAATTTAAAATCAGTGCCAGGGCAGCAAGCATTGCACAGACTGCCAGTGTAGAAGTGGTTTTCAGCTCTTTTGGCTGAGGTGAGAAACATGTTCTTTGTTTTCTCCATAAAAAAATTACCTCCTTTTCTTTTTTTCGCTCACAATAGGAGATAATTTATGGATTCATATTTATCTTCTGTTGCAGCGAGAAGCAATCCACGAACCGCAAGATTTCTCTTTTCGTCCTCCGGCAACTCTCCATCCGGAAGGCACTTTACGCTCATGAATTTACTCTGCATTACTTTACATGGGGCAGTATATAACAGATTATTGGAAAAAAGCAAGAAAAAAATATATAAAATATAAGTTTTTTGCAATTAAGAAAAACAGACAAGAAATCGTGGCATTTTTCTCCATATTTTCTAAAACTTTGTCCATATGTTTTTACAAAAATCAGACTATAATAAAAGAAAAAACCGTTCAGGAGGAATCATTATGGCAATTTTAGTTACAGGTGGTGCTGGTTATATTGGAAGCCACACGGTAGTGGAGCTTCAGAATGCAGGATATGATGTTGTGGTACTGGACAATTTAAGCAATGCAAGTGAAAAGCACTGGACAGAGTATCAAAAAATCACAGGAAAACCAGTGAAGTTTTATAAGGCGGATATTCTGGACAGAGATGTCTTTAAATGATATTTTTGACAAGGAAACTATTGAGTCCTGCATCCATTTTGCAGGTTTGAAGGCAGTTGGAGAATCTGTGGTTAAGCCCTGGGAGTATTATGAAAATAACATAGCAGGCACTTTAACCCTGGTTGATGTAATGAGAAAAAATAATGTGAAAAATATTATTTTCTCTTCCTCAGCAACTGTATATGGAGATCCGGCACAGATTCCGATTACAGAAGAATGCCCAAAGGGGCAGTGCACGAACCCTTATGGCTGGACAAAATCCATGCTGGAGCAGATTCTTTCCGATATCCAGAAAGCGGATCCGGAATGGAATGTTATGCTTCTTCGTTACTTTAATCCAATTGGCGCACATAAGAGTGGAACAATTGGAGAGAACCCAAATGGCATTCCCAATAACCTTATGCCATATATTACACAGGTAGCAGTTGGTAAGCTGGAAGGAACTTGGTGTATTCGGAAATGATTATGATACTCCGGATGGAACCGGTGTAAGAGACTATATTCATGTTGTGGATCTGGCAAAGGGGCATGTAAAAGCGCTTAAGAAAATCGAGGAAAATCCTGGGCTTGCGATTTACAATCTGGGAACCGGAAAGGGTTACAGCGTTCTGGACATCGTAAAGAATTTTGAAGCTGCAACTGGTGTGAAAATTCCATATGTGATCAAACCTCGCCGAGCCGGAGATATTGCAACTTGTTATTGTGATGCATCTAAGGCAGAAAAAGAGCTTGGCTGGAAAGCAGAAAAAACGGTATCCGTGAGATGTGTGAAGATTCCTGGAGATGGCAGTCTAATAATCCGCAGGGATATGAAGAATAGGATGTATATTTAAAATAAGAGAGCTGTGAGATGCAGCCCTCTTATTTTTTGAATAATTGACCTTATGTTATAAATGAACGCATTTTTATCCTAAAATGTTCTATTTTTTTAAATTCTACAATTTTGTGCATGTTTTGTTAAATGTTGTTTATGTAATTTTGGAAAAGATAAAGATATAATCATATTCGGATTAAGGAAGTACGAAAATAAACCTGAAAAAACAGGAGAAAGAGAAGGAAAACATGGAAGAAAAAAGATATTTGAAATGGTACAACAAAGTCGGATACGGTTCCGGAGATGTGGCTGGAAATGTGGTATATGCATTCCTTTCCACCTTCGTAATGCTCTATCTGACCAATACTGTTGGATTGAATCCGGGTATTGTAGGAACATTGATTGCAGTATCAAAACTGTTTGATGGAGTGACCGATATTTTCTTCGGCTCTATGATTGATAAGACAAAAACAAAAATGGGGAAAAGCAAAACCCTGATGCTGTATGGTTATATCGGCTGTGCAGTTACTTTGATCGGTGTATTTGCAATTCCGGAAAGTCTTGGACAGACAGCGCAGTATGCATGGTTCTTTATTGCATATTCCCTGTTAAATGCAGTATTCTATACAGCAAATAACATTGCATATTCAGCTCTTACAGCTCTGATTACCAAGAACAGCAAAGAACGTGTAGAAATGGGATCTTACCGTTTTATCTTTTGCATTTTCTACCAGCCTTTTGATCCAGTCTGTTACTATCAAGTTTGTTGAGATTATGGGAGGGGGGAGCTGCTGGATGGAGAATTGTAGCAATCATTTATGCCATCATTGGACTTATTATAAATACAGTTTCTGCATTATCTGTAAAAAAGAGCTTCCAGAAGAAGTCTTAAACGAAGATGCATCAAGCGCAGTAGATGAAAAATATAGCCTTATTGAAGCTGCAAAACTGTTATTTTCCAACAGATTTTATATTATGATCTGCGTAACCTACATTCTGCAGCAGATTTATTCCGCAATGCTCAGTATGGGTATTTATTACATGATGTATGTATTGAAAAACGAGGATCTGTTCCCGGTATTTTCCTGGGCAATCAATATCCCGTTAATCATTGCGCTGGTTATTACACCATCTTTAGTAGCAAAATGGAAAGGCTTTATATAAGCTGAATCTGGTTGGATATACCATTGGAACCATTGGACGTGCCCTTGTAGTAGTTGCTGCTTATATGGGAAGCGTACCGCTTATGATTGCCTTTACAGCCGTTGCTGCATTTGGTATGGGACCATGGCAGGGTGATATGAATGCGGTGATTGCTAACTGTTCAGAGTATACCTATCTGACAAAGCATAAACGTGTAGACGGAACCATGTATTCCTGTACTTCCCTTGGTGTGAAACTTGAGGAGGACTTGGAACTGCGATTACAGGCTGGCTTCTGGAATTCAGCCACTTTAACAGTTCACTTGCTGTACAGCCGGATTCCTGCCTTAGCATGCTTCATACTATGTATCTGTGGATTCCAGTTGTGATTTGTGTAATCATTACTTTTATTATGTCACAGATGAATGTAGAAAAGGCAAATGAAGAATTAAAGAACAGTAAAATGCTGAAAACAAAATAAGCATTAAAATAACGAAATATAGCAATGGGATGTAACAATAAAAATGTCTAGAGGATGATTATGAACTATAGCGGCTTAAAAGAAGACAAAAGATTAATTGAAGCAGTACCGACCGCAAGACAGATTGCATATGAAAGTATGGAATTTTTCTGTTTCATTCATTTTACAGTAAATACCTTTACCGGAAGAGAATGGGGCGATGGAACAGAGCCGGAATCTATTTTTAATCCGACAGAGCTGGATGCAAAACAGTGGGCGAAAACAGCCGCAGAGGGCGGTATGAAGGGACTGATCCTTACCTGCAAACATCACGACGGATTCTGCCTGTGGCCATCAAAATACACCGAACACAGTATCAAAACTCTCTATATAAAAATGGAAAGGGTGATATTGTAAGAGAAACAATGGAGGCTTGCAGAGAATATGGCCTGAAGTTTGGTGTTTATCTTTCTCCTTGGGACAGAAACAATGAATCCTATGGAAAAGGAAAAGAGTATGATGACTATTATGTGAATCAGCTTACAGAGCTTCTGACAGAGTATGGTGATATTTTTGTAGTATGGTTGGACGGTGCCTGTGGGGAAGGCGCAAACGGAAAGGTACAGAAATATGACTGGCAAAGATACTACCAGGTAGTTCGCAAGCTGCAGCCAAATGCTGTGATCTCTATTTCTGGTCCTGATATCCGTTGGTGTGGAAATGAAGCTGGTGAGGTACGCCCAAGTGAATGGAGCGTGGTAGCAGCAGATATGAAAGATCCGACTCTGACCGCAGAGTTAAGCCAGCAGGAGGATAATGAAGAGTTCCGTGAAAGACCATTGGATGAAACACAGTCTGATCTGGGAAGCAGGGAACGTCTTGCGAAGGAAGAACGACTTTCCTGGTATCCGGCTGAGACAGATGTCTCCATCAGACCGGGCTGGTTCTATCACGAAGAAGAGGATGATAAGGTACGTTCTTTTGAGAATCTGAAGGATATTTACTTAAAATCAGTTGGTGGAAATACTACACTTCTGTTAAACATCCCTCCGATGAAAAACGGAAAGATCCATCCAACGGATATTCAGAACCTGAAGCAGTTAGGTGACTTTATCAAAAAAGCTTTTCCAATAATTTAGTGGAAGAAACTGGTATTACAACCATTGCACCACTTGACTGTCGGGAGATGTCCCCAGAAGTTTTTCGAACCGATGATTATGAGACTTATTTCCTGAATGAGGCTGGAACCAATAAACTGGTTATCAAGATTAAATGGATTGAAAGAAAAAACTACATTATCTTGTTCTGAAAGAAGCAATTCCGCTTAGCCAGAGAGTTGAGGCATTTAATGTCTGCTATGAAGAAAACGGCAGCATAAAAAAATGCTATGAAGGAACAACTATCGGATATAAGAGAATCGTCGATTTGAAGGGAATCCATACAGATAGTCTGGCAATCGTAATTGAAGATTCCAGAGTTGCACCTGCGATGGCATTTGTGGGAGTATATTAAAATAGAAGAATAAGAAGTACATATGACTAGAGCGTGTTTGAAAAAGGCTTTCTGCAAGATGTGCGTCACAATTTGTGGGAGATTTTGTCCGGATGAGGGGCGCCGTAGCGGGCTACGGCAACCGAATTCGGGCAAAATATACCGCAAAGTGGGGCGTGCAGATTGCGGGAATGATTTTTTTCAAACACGCTCTAGGGAGAGCGTATGTAGAATATTAGTAATAAAAAAATAAATCAATTAAAAGCCCAGGCAGTTTTTGAACCTGGGCTTTCGTATACAGATCATTTCTTTTCTGGTTCAGTCATCTGATTCTCTTCATTTTGCCGCAGTTGTTTCCGAAACTGTGACGGCGAAGCGCCAAACTGTTTCCGGAAAAAGCGGCTGAAATATAATGGATTTTCATATCCAACCAGATTCGAAATTTCTGTAACATTGTAGTTTGTGGTTTCCAACAGAGATTTCGCATTTGAAAGACGCAGGTTCTGTATGTACTGGGCGGGTGTTGTATTCGTATATTGTTTGAAGTTCTGGATAAACCAGCTAACACTAATATTTTTCGAAGCTGCATATTTTTCAATATTAATCTGTTTATTGTAATGCATTCGGAAATAATCAACTGCCTGCGCCATGTCATCCATGATCATCGGATTCTTCTTGTGAGGTTTTACAAGAATCTGGCGGTGAAGATGGATTAAAAGCTGCATAAAGTAATACACAAGAAGCTCTTCATAGTCTTCTTTCCGCAGCTGCAGTTCTTCAATCATGTTCATGTACAGATGCTTGTATTCCATGGAGACTCCGGAATAAATCACACGAACGCCATCTGCAATGCCGTATTTGCGGAGGATATTTTTGACGTTATTCCCAGTAAAATGAACCCAGTACACTTCCGGATGGTCGGCACCATAATAGTAGTAGCGCTGTTCTTCTTTTGGACGGTACAAAACCATGTTTCCAGCAGAAACAATTTCCTCTTTTCCATCAAAATAGAAATGTGCTTTTCCAGAAGCAACGTAAAGAAGCTGGTAATCAAGCCGACCTCGCGGCCGGTGCGTTGGCAGCTTCTTTATTGTATACAGACGGTAAGTACCGCAGCTCCCTATAAAAATAGGATGTTTTTTATCTTTAAAATCCAAGCGTGTCTGGTGCCAGTAAGCGGAGTTTGTGTACAATATAAATTACCTCCTTGTAAATATGCACAATTTTTATCGGAACAGATTGTGCATATTTCAAAATTAATAAAAAGTGTATATTTTTGTGTCTTTACTTGTTAAATTATATCATTTTGTGCATGTTTTGTCGAACAGAGTTTATGTAATTTTTTAAAAACAGGTATAATCATATCAGATGTTAAAACAGAAAAATATATAATATTGGAGGAGCAAATATGATCGTACCAAAACACTACGAAAATCTGAATGTGTTACATGAAAACACCATGCCCCATCGAGCATACTACATGCCTGCATCAAAGGATATGGGATCTCTTGTACATGACAGAGAGAAATCTGACCGTATGGAGCTTTTAAATGGAAACTGGAAATTCCAGTTCTATAAGAGCATTTATGATCTTCAGGAAAAATTTTACGAAGCAGGTTATGACACTAAGGGCTTCGACGAAATTCCAGTTCGGGAATCTGGCAGAACTATGGCTATGACAGCCATCAGTATACCAATGTCCGTTATCCAATTCCGCTTGATCCGCCATATGTACCACAGGAGAATCCTTGCGGAGCGTACGTACACCAGTTTGAATATAAGAAAGATTCCAAAGCACCAAAAAGCATACTTGAATTTTGAGGGTGTAGATTCCTGCTTCTATGTATGGATCAATGGTGTCTATGTAGGCTACAGCCAGGTGGCTCATGCAACCAGTGAATTTGACGTGACCGATCATCTGAAAGAAGGAACAAACACTTTAGCGGTACTTGTCCTGAAATGGTGTGATGGAACTTATTTAGAAGACCAGGACAAATTCCGTATGACAGGAATTTTCCGTGATGTATATCTGTTAAAGCGACCAGAAAGTGTACTGTATGATTATTTTACCACTACATCTATAGGGGGGAAAATGGTGCAGAAATTGAAATTCGTGCGAATTTTCTTGGGGAGAGCAATGCAGCAGAAAATACTAAAATTGTAATCCGGAATCATGAGGGAAATACGGTGGCTACAGGTACATTTAAGAAATGTGACGATGAAAATTTTGCTTACAAAGCGGTATTAGATATCACAACCCCTGTACTCTGGAATCCGGAACAGCCATATCTGTATCAGGTGCTTTTCCTTTCCGAGAATGAGGTGATCATAGACCGTATCGGTATCCGTGAAATCCACTGTGAGGGAAGCGTAATCTATATTAATGATGTAAAAGCAAAATTTAAAGGTGTAAACCGTCATGACTCCGATCCGATAACCGGTTCCGCAGTAAATATGGAGCAGATAAAAAAGATCTGATCATGATGAAACAGCACAACTTTAATGCAGTCCGAAGCAGCCATTACCCGAATTCTCCTTATTTCTATCAGCTTTGTGATGAGTATGGCTTATTTGTGATCGCAGAAGCTGATAATGAGAGCCATGGAACCCAGACACAGTACTTAAAAAATTCAGAGTGGGAAAATGTAGTTGAGCAGTGGAATAAAAGAATTGCAAATAACCCGGATTTTCATTCCTGCAACCATGGATCGTACCAGACTTTGTGTGGAAAGAGAAAAACCGCCCATGTATTGTAATGTGGTCTATGGGTAATGAATGTGGGTATGGATGTACCTTTGAGGAATCCCTAAAAATGGACCAAAGAATTTGACCCAACCCGTCTTACGACTTATGAGAGTGCATTCTATCAGAGTACAGACCGTGAGTATGACTATTCCAATATTGATGTAGTTGGAAGAATGTACCCAGCTTTTTCTGAGATTGATGAATACATGGAAAAGAATCCGGATAAGCCTCTTCTTCTGGTAGAATATTGCCACGCCATGGGAAATGGACCTGGAGACCTGGAGGATTACTTTGAATTGATCCAGAAGTACGACAGTCTTTGTGGAGGTTTCGTATGGGAGTGGTGTGATCATGCTATTTACAAAGGCCAGGCTGAAAATGGCAAGGGAATCTATTATTATGGAGGAGATCATGGCGAAGAAATTCACGATGGAAACTTCTGTATGGATGGACTGGTTTATCCTGACAGAACACCACATACTGGGTTAAAAGAATACAAAAATATATATAGACCGGCAAGGGTTCTTCACTATGATCAGGGAACTGGAGATATGGTTCTTCATAACTATATGAATTATGTTGATCTTAAAGATTATATTTATCTTATATATGAGGTGAGCGTTGACGGAGAAGTTGACTGTGTAGGACAAATTGAATTAGATGAAAGTATACCAGCTCATGAAGAAAAAACAATCAAACTTCCTGTTTCAATACCAGATAGTGGAAAATGTTACCTAAAAGTATCTTATTGTTTGAAAAATAATACTCAGATTTTACATTCGAATGAGTCTCTTGGATTTGATGAAATCCTTTTAAAGAACATAGATGGAAGAAATCAGAAAGCCATTGAACTTCTTGCTGAAATGAATACTGATAATAGTTTTACTGTGGAAGAGTGTGACAGATACTTTACAATTCATGTAGGGCAGGAAAATACTTATCGCTTCAACCGACTGACAGGATTATTTGAAAGCATTACTGTAAAGGGAAAAAGAACTCTGATTCGTCCTATGGAATTAAATATCTGGAGAGCACCAACTGACAACGACCGGAAAATCAAACTAGAATGGATGAATGCTCATTATGACCAGAGCTATGCAAGAGCATATGAAACTTCCTGCATTACCCAAAATGGGAAACTACACATCTTAGGAACGTTAAGTGTTTCTGCACCTACCGTACAAAAAATTCTTGATGTGAAGTCAGAATGGATTATTACTTCGGATGGCGCAATTCAGGTAAAAATGGATGTAAAGAGGGATTTGGAATTTCCAATGCTTCCGAGATTTGGAATCCGTTTATTCCTTAACAGAGATTTTGACAACGTAGAATATTACGGAATAGGACCTGAGGAAAGTTACGTAGATAAGAGAAGAGCCGGCAGTCATGGAAAATATGATGCTAATGTACTTGAAATGCATGAAGATTACCTGCGTCCACAGGAAAATGGAAGTCATACCGACTGTGACTACCTTATCTTAAAAGGACAGGAAAATACTTTTGCAGCTGCAGGAGAAAGGACATTTTCCTTTAACGTATCCCCATATACTCAAGAGGAACTGACAACACAAAAGACATAGCTATGAATTACAGCCTTGTGGAAGTACGGTCGTGTGCTTGGATTATGTCCAAAACGGAATTGGTTCTAACAGTTGCGGGCCTGAGTTGTCAGAACGGTATCGTCTTGATGCAGAACAGTTCAATTTTGAAATTAAAATGATAATTAAATAATACAGAATAAAGAAGCTGATAGCTTAAACGGAGCAGGCTATGGCAGCCATTTCCCAGAAGGGAATCCGAATGACTATTACTGTACTTGCTTCTCTGCCAATCTTCGCGCTATATCCATTCATGCAGAAGTATTTCTCAAAAAAAGGAATTATGGTGGGTGCTGTAAAAGGCTGACTTTAATAATCCCTGGCATTCGATCATTATGACAGATGCCGGGGATTTGTGTATTACAAACTAAAAAGTATACTGCATATGAAATATTGACCAGATAGTTGCTGTGGGTAGCTTTACTGTCTACGTTTTAAACTCATAATGATAGTAAATAGATTTTTACTACACTCCCCTTGATAGGAGATAGAAATTTACTACATTTGGAGGTTTCATTATGAGTAAGAAACGTGCTCCAGGGCGTTCCCTGGACGAATGGATGGAACTGGTAACCGAATGCAGACAAAGTGGCCTGACAGATGCTGCATGGTGACAGATGCTGCATGGTGTCCACAAAAAAATGAAAAAAGTTATCATAGCCTTATCAAAAAAAATACATTATTCCCGTCCTGGGCGATAAACGCATAAATGATGTAACCACAGACGAACTGATAAAGATCCTGAAAGAGACCGAGATCCCTGATACCCAAAACTTTCCGATGGAAAAATATTCTATGTTGTATGATGCAGTATCCAGTTTCTTTCGGAATGCCATGGAATTATACTGTGCAGGACAGGACAATGGTACGGCTGCTGCCAATGCCATAAGATCCCGTGGGCTGAGAATTTGGGACGATAGTGTTTCTTACGATACTTCCGAAGCTTATTCTTTCCAGCAGCTTTTGCAGCTACTGAAGATTTCCAAATGGAATGCCCCAACGCTTTATCTTCCCATGCTCCTGTCCGCCACTGCCGGCCTGCAGATTGCAGAGATTGTCCGTATTCATTTTGATGATATCGACCTTGATAATCATTGCCTTGATCTGCCGAGGACTCACAAAGACTACAACGGTCCCCGTTCCAACATCGTACTGTCCATGGAAAATACCAAAACAGTATACCTGCCAGATATTATAATGAACGAGATCAAAAATCAGGAAAAACGTCTAAAAGCATTACAAGAACAGGATGCGAAATTTAATCCATTCCGGTATCTGATCTGGAGCCAGAACGGGAAACAACAACAGGAGAATTTTATCAAGAAACCTTATGAACGTATCCTATCCAAATGCTCCTTTCCTGCATTTCCATGGAGAAGCTTTCTAAAGATACGTTTAACAGACAAAGAGATAGACGAATTAGAAGATTCTTTTTAGGGTATGAGACTCCCATGAACTCTGGTGCCTGCGAGATTCCCATTGATAAGCACGATCTCATGGATCTTACAGGAACAACATACTTTTGAAAATACGGCATAGTCAGCTTACCCGGCTATGCCGTATTTTATTAGCAGCAAAGGTCATCTGTCCCCGATGCAGGCAGATACAACGCACAAATTAAGTGACCAAAACTGTTTTTTCTTTCCATGTCAGGCAAAAAATTCTCTGTTTTTCAATAGAGCTTTCCCTATTTTAGTGACCAAACTGATTTATGATTGTGTGCCCAAGCTAAAAACACTTGAATTTTTTCCATATTAAGTGACCAAGGCTGGCTTCTGATCCTATCGCAAGCTAAAAAAAGCCTCTTTTTCTATAATATTTCCAGCATGATTCTATATTCAAGCCGATTTCACAAACAAAGCTTGCGCTTCCCTTACCTCCTGTTATATAATAAAAGGTACTGTTAACGGTCATTACTATCATTATATGGGAAATAGTTTTGCAATTTTCTAAATAAGGAAGCTGTTTCTTACCGAAAAAGTGACCAAACCCACTTTTGTAGCCCCATAATGAGCTAAAAAATAGGGCTTGTTTTTACAGATTATCAACAAGCTCTAAATCAGGCAGATATTCTATGGCAGCAATCTATGTTTTGCAAACTCTGCCGCCTTTATTGTAAGATATATATAAAATACGAAAGGAAAAATATGAGAAAATTAGCACTAAGTGATGAAATTTTACTTCAGGTTGATAAGGCTGCAAGATATATTGGCGGTGAAGTCAACTCCATAATGAAGGATAAAAAGAGGTGACCACCCGGGTCGCATTTTGTTTCCCGGATGTCTAAGACACGATTTTTTACCTACTCCCTTTTAAAAATCACTTAGTGCTATTTGCCGTTATTTCCTACCTCTTTATCTGTATTATTTTGTGTTAGTTCGTGTTATTTAAGCTTAAAAGGGATTCAATAACACAAAATAAGCCTTTGACAAAAGGCCATTTTTGACCACCTTTTGCAATCAATTTTCTGTTTCATACTTTCGGATCATGCCCTTTTATATGACAAAATTTGATATTTTTGTAAAAAAACAGGTTTTTATGCAATCTGTCAGTTATCTAATAATACTTCTTATGGTTGCAGTTCGCTTTCCAGACGGCTATTGCTGGTATTTTCCTTATAGTGTTGTGGAATTACATACTGTGTTACGCAGTGCTATTTGAGCGCAAATAACACAAAATAGTATTTATACGAGAAAGTGTTACTAAAATTTATTTTCTATTGCACCTGTTCACTCATCATAAAAAGTATCTTGTAAAGGAATTCCATTAATGTTAAGATAGAATCAGATAAAAGTACTTTCACATTCATCAATCGAAAATGCCAGGAGGTGATTGCTGTAAATGGCTGATGAAAACACCCTATTGAACAGTGATTTAGAGTCACGCTACGAAAAATACAAAGGCATTATTAAGAATTTTACACTCATGAGTGACATATTTATGAGAAATGTTTTCAAACAGAGAGAATGCCTGGAATATGTTCTGCAGATCATTATGGAAAAACAGGATCTGCGAGTAATTGATCAGATCATCCAGAAGGACTATAAAAATATGCAGGGCCGGTCAGCAGTAATGGACTGCGTTGCCAGGGACTCTGAAGGCAAACAGTTTGTTGTAGAAATCCAGCAGGATAATGAAGGTGCATCACCTAAGAGGGCACGTTACCATAGTGGTTTGATGGACATGAACACTTTAAATCCGGGTCAGGATTTTGATGAATTACCGGAAAGCTATGTGATTTTTATTACCAGAGATGATACCCTTGGATATGGGCTTCCGATTTACCATATTGACCGGCAAATCAAAGAATTAAATGAAGCTTTTCAAGATGAAGCACATATCATATATGTAAATTCCAGGAAACAGAATGATACAGAACTTGGAAAGCTGATGCATGATTTACACTGTAAAAGGCAGATGAGATGCACAGTCCGATTCTTGCAAAACGAGTATATGAATTGAAGGAGACGCAGAAAGGGGTGGAACTTATGTGCCATGAAATGGAGAAAATCTATAGTGAAGGAATGGAAAGCGGAGAGAAACGTGGTATAGAAATGGGCGAGTTAAAAGCCAAAAAAAGAAACCATCCTTTCGCTGGCTGAAATGGGAATCCCAGTTGATAAAATTGCGAAAGCCGTAAATCTCAGCGAAAAAGATGTCCAGAAATGGATTGATGAGAATTTGTGCATAATGAAATAAGTAGGATAATATTGTTGATGGGCAGGTCTGTTTCGGGCTTGCTCATTTTTCAAAGAACTTACTAATCTTTCACAAAATGAAGATTTTTATAATGTACCCTATAAGGTGGACACAACAAGCCAAAGGGATTACTTGAAATGTTGATTACCGCTAGGGAAAATAATATATGAGCGCCACGCCAGAAGAAAAAAAAGAAGCGGTTACATAAAGATTTTGATATTGCCATGACAGAAGAATTCGAGAGTGAGGTGAGAGACATGTGTAATCTAAGTAGAGCTCTTGTAGACCAGGGAATTGAACAAGGAATGAAACAGGGAGTTGAAAAAGAAAAAATGTCCCTGGCCCAGATGATGATCGAGGAAAAAGAACCTGTCGATAAAATTTCAAAATATACAGGCTATGCCATCGACAAATTAAAGGAAATTGCATCGGCAATGGGACAGACACTTGTGTAACATATGATTTTATAGGAAGAGGCTGTCGGGAAATAGACAGTTCTAAGAGAGGGAGGGTGTGACTCATATAAACACAATTAACAAAATGAAATCAAAAATGTAGCAGGATTTGAGGAATCAAAACGACTTCCAGATGGATCGTTCTTGATTCCTTTTTCTTTACAAATCGGTTACGTTCGCAGTACTGAAATTAGTGTATAATTGTAATAGTAAAAATCACGCACAATAAAAGAAATAATCGGGTTTGTGTAAAATGAAAGGAACATTATTATGAAAGCAAGAATACTGGTGATAGAAGATGAAATGGCAATCAATGATCTGCTTTGTATGAATCTGGAAGCTGCTGGCTATGAAACAGTAGGTTATCTGGATGGAAATGATGCAAGTGAAGGCGTCGCACAGGACCATGAATTTCAGTGCGCACTTGTGGATATTATGCTTCCGGGAAAGGATGGTTATACCCTTTTACCGGAATTAAAAAAGTTTGGTATTCCGGTTATATTTTTACGGCAAAGGCTGATGTTACAAGTAAAGTAAAAGGGTTAAAAGACGGAGCCGAGGATTATATAGTAAAGCCTTTTGAAATGCTGGAGGTAATGGTGCGTTTGGAAAAAGTATTAGATCGTTATGGTACGGCACCGAAACAGATTCAGATAGACGATGTCATAATTGATACCGTAAGTCACATAGTTACGAAAAATGGAGAAGAAATATATTTAAAACCTATGGAATATAACTGCCTTATGGTGTTCGTAAAAATCCAAATAAAGCACTTACCAGAAGCCAGATCTTGCAGGAACTGTGGAAGGAGGAATTCTGCGGAGAAACAAGAACTGTGGATGCACACGTTGGACGCATCAGAAAAAAAACTAAGCTGGCAGGATAAAATCAAAACCATTCCCAGAATTGGTTATCGACTTGAGGTGGATTTATGAAGCTATTTACAAAAATTTTTTTACAGGTAATCTGCGTGGTGCTTCTGCTGTCATCTGGATTTTTTTCTATACAACTTACAGGTGGAAAAATCAGAGCATACAGAATATCAACAGTTATGAAAATAGCAGGTTTCAAACAAATATTTCTAAGTTTGAAACATGCTAATGCGGATTAAAAGTAAAAACACAGGACACTGATGATAAAATCCGGGAAAAATGATTATTTATGCTTTTCGTCAGGTATTCCACGACAGTGCCGTTTTATATCAGGATGGAAAAGAACAATATAATGGGACAAAATATGAGTTTGATCTGCAAAATATCAGAAACCTAACAAAAAACAAACACGATGGATTCGAAAATGACAGCTATTGTGATAAACCACTGATCAGCAAAACAAATGGCAACGTATTTTTTTTTTGCTCTTTTTATTTTTCCAGCTACAGTTCTACAGACATGAACTATCAGATTGTCACCTACAAAGATATTACCAGTGTACAAAAACAGAGTCAGACACTGTTTTATCAGGCAGGGAGGGTTTACCCTGTTTCTGGTTCTTTCCGTAAACCAGGCACAGAGACAGCTGCTTGGAAGTTTGGCCCATGAATTAAAGACACCGATGACTGCAATCATAGGATATGCAGATACACTTTAACGGTACGCCTATCTCCCAAGAGGCAGGAGATAGCGCTTGATTATATTAGAAATGAATGCCGAAGGCTTTCCAGACTTTCTGTGAAAATGCTGGAACTTACCGGATTATATGAAACAGGTGAAGCAGAATTTGTTCCAGTGGAAGTTCAGATGAATCAATTTCTGGAAGCTGTAAAAAAAACTTGTTCTTACAGGCTTCAGGAGAAAAAAATTTGTCTTGAAATACATTGTAATCCAGAGGAGCTTAGAAAAACATTTGATCCGGACCTTATGATGAGTGCAGTGACAAATTTTATTGATAATGCAGTCAAGGCTTCCGATGAAAATTCAAAAATCGTACTGGAGGCAACCCAAAATCATTTATCCGTTCAGGAGTATGGGAAGGGAATTCCAGAGGAGGATCTGAAAAGAGTAACAGAAGCTTTTTTGATATGGTGGATAAATCACGTTCCAGAGTAAAGGGAAGTGTTGGGCTTGGTCTTGCGCTATGCCAGAAAATTGCAGATATACATGGATTTCAGCTGGAAATTACAAGCCATCTGGGAAAAGGAACGATCGTATCTGTTTTATGGTAAATAATTGAATTTACAGAACAGTTACAACTTGCGGAAGATTTGGTGCAATGAAAGATGCTATACTTGTGGACATAAACAGGAAGGAGAATTTATTCAACATGAGAAAAAAACATAAATAAAATTGTAGGATTAACACTTTGTATAGGAATGCTCACAGGATGTGCCCAGACCCCGGAATCTTCCCCTTGTAAAACCAAAAGGGAGCAAGGTAGAAAATGCTTATACAGAAACTGAAGGCGTAGATATGGTGAACGAGGACTCTTCTGAAAATACAAAGGATAAGAACACAGCGGTAAGAACAACTATTCGAGACCTGCTCAATGCTCCGGAAACCTATAAAAAAGTCAGACTACAGATGACAGTGCAAAACTTGTAGTGAACACGGATGCCACTGTAGAAATACCGGATGTAGAAAAAGATATCCGCAATTTCTGTCACGCCTGCAGAAGTTACACAGGATCTTCTTGACCGTATTACAGATGCCTTTTTCTCAGAGGCAAAGCTGTATACATCGGATAGCTATTATACCCAGACAAAGGATGAAATCAAAAAAAACGTTGGATGAACTAAAAGAAGATGTAGCAAACGGAAATCTGATCCCTATAATTGGGGTACGGATGAAGATGGTAACCTTTACTATAATATTTATGATGATATTGAATCCTGGGAAGAGCAGTATCAATCAGCCCCGGAGACGAAGACGCTGGTAGAAGGAAGACCTGTTGCAGGCTCCCAGGAGACAGAAAATGGTACTGCGGAAAATGACTTCTCCGGTGTTGCACAGATGCCGGATGGAACGGAATATTTTTACAAGACATCTTCCTACGGTCCGATACCTTATCTGTCAAAATCCGAAAAACGGCAAAATCTGGCGGGGAAAAAGCTGCCTGCGGACACGATCTGGTTTGAGTATACTTCTTCCAGTGAAGGAGAAAAACCTACTGAGGAGTCCATTGGGATTTCATTAGATGAAGCAAAAAAAAATGGTACAGGAAAAAGTAGATAAAATGGGGATTACAGATCTGCAGTTTTCAGACTGGAGTTATGCATTGTGCAATAGTCTTGAAGAGGATAATAGTTTAAGTAATCTTGGAAGCGGATATGCGATTTATTACACACGTACTATAAACGGTATTCCGATTACTCAGACAATGGCAGATGGCGGTGCTTTGGAAGATATGGACAGCACTATGGAGACCTGGTCTTATGAAAGTCTTTATTTCTTTGTCGATAAAGATGGAATTGAAAGCATGTCTTATTCAAACCCTTATACCATAGGAGAGACAAAAAACAGAAAATTTAAACCTTCTTCCATTTTCTGAGATTATGAAAACATATGAAAAAATGATGGTAGTAACCAATGCAGATAATATGGAATATGAAAAATCAAGAGTTTATGACATTGACCGGATTGTTCTGGGCTATGCCAGAATTTATGAACCATCCACAGATCCGCATACAGGTCTTCTGGTTCCCGTTTGGGATTTCTTTGGAAGCAGAAAAGTGGAAGGTGACTATGATGGGAATAGTTACTCGGACATCACAGACTATCCAAGCTGGAGCTTCCTTACCATTAACGCCGTGGATGGCAGTATTATAGACAGGGATCTGGGCTACTGATATGAAGCAGGTACTTGGAATTGTACATTACAATTTCTTTGGCTATTTTCGAAATCCAAAAAGTCATTTTTACCTTCCTTCTGGAATTTGTACTTAGCTTTCTTCTCACTGGAAGAATCATGGTTGTTATGGAAAACTATGATACACCGGTACAGGCCGTAGAGCCATTTCTTTGGACCTTTGGGGATGGAACAGCAGTACTGCTCAGTTCTCTTCTGTTGCTTCTGCTGTTCTCAGACCTGCCAAAGATGACACCAGTTACTCCATATCAGTTAATTCGAACAACAAAGAAAAAATGGCTTTTGGGACAGTTTATTTATATTATTCTTTGTGACTGCTCTTTATACAGTATTGATGCTGCTATTTACATCTGTACTGTGTATGAAGGACAGTTATCCGGGCAACCTGTGGAGCGAGACTGCTGCCATGCTCGGATATTCTGAACTGGGGAAAAACTTGCAGGTCCCCTCTACAGTAAGAGTCATGGAGAGTATCTCTCCGTATGGCTGTATGCTGCAGGTTTTTCTCCTGTTATTTTGCTATTCCCTGACACTTGGTTTTGTGATCCTTGTTGGAAATCTTTATAAAGGAAAAACAAAAAGGCATGGTGTTTGGACTTCTTTATAGTGTATTTGGATTTTTACTGGAACCCAGTGTGGTAGCCGCAATTTTGCATAAGGAAAAATATGAAATGTATCAAGTGAATGTACTGATCTGCTGGATCAGTCCTTTGAACCAGGCTGTATATGGAAAACATAACCTTGGCTATGATCCATTACTTCCGACCATCTGGCAATCCTGTATGTTCTTTGCAGGTATTTTATTTGTTCTTATGGTTCTGGCACTTCGCAGGATGAAAAAATATCCCTTTGAATTTCTGGGAGAAAAACATAATCAGAAAGGGAAATATCTATGCGGGTAGAAACAAAACGTATGCTTCTTGGCAGAAGTTTCCTGGCGGCATGGTTGATTGCCTGCTTTTCTATCGCAGCAGGTCAGACTTATCCAAGTTTGAAAAAAGCATTAACATGTGGAACTTTTATCAGCCTGCTGGATGGTTCATTGAAAAGTCAGATGGTATCTTTTGCCATCCCTGTGGCTGCGGTACTGCCGTGGAGTGATTCTTTTTACAGGAGTATAAAAGTGGATTTTTAAAAGCTGCATTTCCCAGGACAAACCGCAGGCTATATGTGGAAGGAAAAGTCTTTTCTGTTATGACATCTGGATTTTTAGTCTGGATATTTGCTATAAGCACCATACTTCTTGTTAATTTTGTTATATTTTATCCTATGGAAATAAAAGGCAGCTTTCCAAAGGAACAGTTTCTGGAGCTGCTTATGAAAGCTCTTAGGATGGGACTGGTCGGAAGTATTCTAAGCACTTTTGGTGGAATCTGTGGTACCTTATGGAATTCAGCTTATATGGCATATGGGATTCCTTTTGTCAGCTATTATTTTGGAATTATACTTCATGACCGCTATTTCAAAGACCAGATCTGGTTTTACCCAGTGGAATGGATTCTGGCAGATGGAAACTGGGGGAACGGATAAAGCGGGATTGTGGTTATTTCTGCTATTATTTTTATTGGTGTTAATGGGAATTTTTGGAGGTGTTTTAAATGGAAAAGTGGAAGAAATCTGAATTTCAAAATACCTGTGTGAAAATAGAACACGTAACCAAAAGGTTCGGGGAAGATCTGGTATTAAAAGAAGTAAATCTTACCTTAAAGGTGGGACAGGTTTACGGCGTTGTAGGAAATAATGGCTCTGGCAAAACAGTACTTATGAAATGTATCTGCGGATTCCTTCCTGTTACCACAGGCACCATCCGTGTTTTCGGAAAAGAAATTGGTCGTGATGTAGATTTTCCGGAAAGCCTTGGTGTCATCATTGAGACGCCTGGCTTTCTTACCCAGTATACCGGTGTAAAGAACCTGGAAATACTGGCAGATATGAAAAGAATGATTTCAAAGGCAGATATCCGCCTGATTCTAAAAAAAAAAAGTAGGACTGGATCCGGATATGAAAAAAGCCGGTTGGAAAGTACTCTCTTGGAATGCGGCAACGCCTTGGGATCGCACAGGCCATTATGGAAGATCCTCGCTTCCTGATTCTGGATGAACCATTTAACGGTCTGGATAAACACGGCGTGGCAGAGATCAGGGAACTTTTTTTGATTTAAAGGCAGCTGGAAAAACCATTTTATTGGCAGCCATAATGATGAGGATATCCGGATTTTATGTGATCACGTATATGAGATGGATGGCGGAGTTTTAAGAGAAAGGACAGCCTGAAAATGGGAAAAAAATTTGTGAAAACCACATTCGCAATATTAAGTTTCATGATGCTTCTGCCGACATCTGTTTTTGCAGAAGATGCAGGGAATATGGAAGCTGCTTTTGTGGGAGAGTCTGTTCTGGAAGCAGATCAGTCAGCTTCTTATAGTGATGCAGACAGTACATTGCCTTTTGAAGAGGAAAAAAACAATCCTACAGATGAGAAGATTCCGGAAACTGAGGAACAGACTCCTGAAAAAACGGATTCGGAAAATCAAAATTTGACCTGGATGGATTTATATCAGGAGACGCTTCTGCTGAGGACGAAAAGAAGACAATCCATGTCATAATAGAAAATGGAAATACTGATACAGATAATGGAACACAGATCACAGATCCTGTTATAGATAGTGGGGATTATTCTGCTGGAGAGTATAGTGGAGGCGGTTCTTCTGCCAGCTCGTCTGGTGAGAAAATACTACATAAACCGCAGGTTTTTTAGAGGATAACAATCTTTCCGGACAAAATCTAAAAGCAGGCTCTGTCACAGAAATGTCACTGACATTCCGGAATAAAAGCCGTAGCCAGAATGTATTTGGTCTAAAGATTTCTATTTCTGCGGATACAAAGGGAATTGAATTTGAGAGAAACTCTTTTTATGTTCAGAGACTGACTCCAGGAGAAGCAATTACCCTGAAGCAAAAGGTCACTATAGCAGAGGACTGTACTCCAGGTCAGGCAACCGTTTCTTTTTCTTTGGATTACGAAGATTCGAAAGCGACAGGAGCGACAGGTACAGAAACGCTGTCCTTTCAGATTACTCAGCCAGCGCGTGCAAAACTGGAAGCTTCTTGATATTCCTTCCGTTTTATATACCATGGATACGGTAGAAATTCCGGTGAAAGCAATGAATCTTGGAAGGGATAAGATATATAAAGAGTCCGCTTTTTAGGAACATTAGAAGCTGGAACCGCAGTACAAGGAAGTCTCCGTGTATATGTAAAGGAAAATCAGAAGAAGATGACGGTTCTTTTTCCTGGCAGGATTACCGGCAAACTGATTCTTACTTAGGAGGATGCAGCCGGCAATTCCTATGAGGAAAGTACAGAGTTTGAGTCTGAGATTAAAGAAGCTAAAATCCAGTCTTTAAAAATAGAGGATGACCAGGAAGAAACAAACAGCTGGTGGTATTCCGTTATTGCAGTTATTGCAGTACTGCTTGTTTCTGTGATTCTACTTCTTTTGGGTAAGCTTCATAAGAAAAACATACTTCTGGAAGAAACCAGAAAGGTGGATGCCCATTGAAAAAGAATAGAATAGACAGTTTTACCTGTTTTGTAGGTTTTCTTCTGATATTGGCATTATTTTTTCTCTATAAAGCTTTTTGCAGGAATACAGGATGGGAAAAAACAATACTCGGCACTGGTTTCCCTTGGAGACCTTACTTATGATGATGATTTTTTGAAAAAGGCCCAAAAAATAGAAGGGATAAAAAGAGATATGGCCCGTTGTGGAAATTCCAGTAACCATCAAGATTGAAGATTATACGGAAACAGCCACCTTTTTAGGAATCGATCTGAATGCGTTTGGAGAAAATCCAGAGCAGAATGATTTAGGAAATACACCGGTGTTGTTGCTTGGAAGTAAATCATTGCAAAACATGAAAGACTCAAATAATCATTCCATTTCAAAAAAAAACAACAGGAAAAATTCCTGCAAATGGGAGAAAATCTAACCATTTCTTATGCACTTGCTGAAAATACAAAAGAGCTTTCTGGCGCGGCAGATTATCCGGTATCCTTAACTGGACACGAAGAAAAATGAACAGCAAATTGTTTATCTTCCATGTAAAATAACTGCCGTAACGGAAAATGAGGATATATACATTCCTTTATCACAGGCGCAGGAGCTTTGCAGTGAGATGGGTGAGCCGCTTAAAATTACAAAAATTTATTTGAAAGTGAATGGAAAAAATGAATCTGGAGAAGGCAAAAAAAATATTTGAATAAGGTATTCTTGCAAAATTAATTTGTATCAATCTCTGGTATTCATTTGACTAACTATTGTATTTTTTGTGCATGTTTTATGTAATTTTATCCATGTACTTATTTAAAAGAAAAGTATATACTTTATTCTTGTAAATAAAAGTATTTTATTCCCCCTAAGGCTTGCTCCATTGTCTGCATGACAGGCAATGGAGGCCTTCTTCCAACGTATTAATCATAATAAATTGGTATTTTTGTAAATTGTACCATATAATGGAAAAATGTTAGATTGTGTTCTTTTAGATACATTTTAGCAGTTTTTTATATGATGGAAACCAATACAAAAACCATTTTTCATGCTATACTTCATTTATGAATTATAGCAAGATCAACACCAATAAAAAAGGTCTGGGCAGGTTTCCGTTTTGGGAAAGAATGTAATTTATAGTAAATGAGTAGAAATTGCGATTGTTTTTGGTACAATATATTGATTAGTAGTGAAATAGCTGGCGGGATTTATGCGTAAGAGTGAAACTTTTATCCTGCCTTAGCCGAAGATATCCCAGACTTTGTTCAGGGGAAAAGGGTGTGAATATATGGTAAAAATTATTTCAGACAGTACCTGCGACCTTTCACAGGAATTATTGCGAAAATATGAGATTGACATTCTTCCGCTTCATATTCTTCTGGGTGATAAAGAATATGAAGATGGAAAAAAAACATTACTCGGATCAGATCTATGCCTGGTCTGATGCAAACAAGACAACACCTAAAACTTCTGCACCTGCCCTGGCAGATGCCATGGAGCTTTTTCGCCCCTATGCAGAGGCTGGAAGGGAAATTGTCTGCTTTTTCTATTTCAGCAGGTATGTCCACTTCTGGAAATGTGATGCGCCTTGCTGCCGAAGAACTGGGGGCTTCCGGGCAGATCACGGTGATTGATTCTGCAAATCTTTCTACAGGAATCGGGCTTCTTGTAGTGGAAGCTGCCATTATGGCAAAGAATAACCGGACAGCTTCCCAGATTGTTTCTGAGATAGAGAAGTTAAAGCCAAATGTGCGAGCAAGTTTTGTAGTGGATACACTTACTTATTTATATCGTGGAGGACGCTGTAATGCGGTAGCAGCCATGGCTGGAGGTGTTTTAAAACTGCATCCCAGGATTGTAGTGGAGGATGGTGCAATGAATGCATCTAAGAAATACCGTGGAAAAATTGCTTCTGTTGTCATGAACTATGTAAAAGATATGGAAAAAGATTTAAAAAAGCGAGACCTGAACGCGTATTTATAACACATTCTGGCTGTGAACAGGAAACTGTAGAAAAAGTGAGGGCTTATCTGAAAGAACTTGACATTTTTGATGAGATACTGGAAACCAGGGCTGGCGGTGTTGTATCAAGTCATTGCGGACCTGGTACGCTAGGTGTTTTGTATATTGCAAAATAAAGAATGCATTGCGATATCTGCTATATGCTTCATTACTATAAACCCGCAGTAACACGAATATATTTCGTATTTACAGAAGCACTGGAAGAAAATGGTATTCTGACTCAGAAATAATAAAAAACAGGACAGCAAAGGAGAACAAGCCTATGCCAACATTAACAATCATTATATCACTCATTATTTTAGCCGTTTACATTTTCTTACTGGTTGCTAATAAAAGTAATCCAAAAACAAATGGAATGCTGATGGTTGTACAGGGAGCTTTATGGACTGTGATCGCAGTAAGCAACTGGGCTGAGAATACGGTTGTAAACCGGAGTTGTTACATTATAGTAATTGTTTTATCGTTTATCTGTGGAATCCGGGAGCTTATTAAGCAGCATTAAAAAATGAGAATGGCTAAAACTGTTCCTTTAGGTGGAGATGTTAAAAATGATTCATGATTTAATGTACATTGAACTTAAAACGGATATTCAGATGATGGTCCGGCATGGATCGGATATGTGAAAACTTCAAAGAGTAAGAAAACAATCTATTTTAATAACCATGCCTTTCAAAAAATATAATGGCAATTATTCAATTATATAGATATTGAGAATGGCGACGAATATTGATTTCCGGGTTGAAGAAGAAAGAGAGTAATCGTCATTGGGATGGACATGGAAAATCATGATCGACCGCAGAGCTGTTAATGAATATCTGTCTCTGATTGGAGAAAGGGAGCTACCGCTAAATTTGTTTGAAGTGACTGATATGGAAGATAGCTTCCCCATTGAAAGAGTAAATAGAGTATTGAACCAGAAGATTACAAGTACTGATAATTTTGAATAACCATAAGGGAACACTTCAGCTGACAAAGGGAATGTCTAATGAGCTGTTCTCTTTTGTTATGCTATGACTCAAAAAAAAATATAATTTTTTTTGAGACGTCCGTCAAAAAAAAAAAAAAAAAAAAGCCGACTTTATAATTGAGAACATTTTTGAGGAGGTGAACATCATAGACGATAAAAAAATAATAGAACTCTACTTTGAAAGGAATCAACAGGCAATTAAGAAAACAGATATAGAATATGGAAAGCTCTGTCACAAAATTGCCTATAATGTCCTGAATAACCGCCAGGATTCGGAAGAGTGTGTAAATGACACCTATTTAGGAGTATGGAACAGAATCCCACCTGCAAGGCCAGGCAATTTTAAATCTTATATTTCCACAATCGTCAGAAATATTTCCATCGATAAATTTAGAAAACTAAAAGCCCAAAAACGATCAGCCAATATGGTTATGGCATTGGATGAACTTGCAGATGTACTGCCGGATGAAAGGTATGCTCCGGGCAGGAATGATGAAGAGATTGGAAAATCGATCAGTATTTTTCTTTACAAACAAAAAGAAGAGATCCGGAGAGTGTTTCTTCTAAAAATATTTTTTATTTTGAATCTAACATAGCTATTGCAGATTTTTTCAAGAAGCTATGGTGGTTTTGGTTTGGATTCGAATCTGTTTCTCCATTAGAGATGTTCTGAAGGAGGTGCTACGATGGATTTAAAAGCGGTTGGTCAGCGAATTAAAGCTTGAATATTAGCAAGAGAAGCAAAAAATCTTACACAGGAAGAACTGGCGGCGCTGGTAAATTTAAGTACAACACATGTCAGTGTGATAGAAAGAGGACTGAAAGTAACAAAGTTTGATACCTTTGTAGCAATAGCCAATGCACTTGATATATCGGCAGATGCACTGCTGATAGATGTTGTGACACATTCTGTCACAGGTGTTACTAATGAATTATCTGATATGATAGAAAAATTGCCAAAGGACGAGCAGAAAAGAATTTTAAATGCGGTCAGAGCTTTGGTAGACTAATAGAATTAACTGCAAAATTGAAGGGCATAAAGCTCTTTCTTTTTTTTATGGATTCATTTGTGAAAACATGTCTTTTTTCGCAATCAAAACCATGATATTATAGTTCTAAAGAACTATATATAATTCTTTAAAAATAGATATAGGCAAAATGCAGGATTTGAAGATGTTAATCTGTCTGTGCAGAAAGAACGAAAGAAAGTAACACTTAAAAGAGACAAATCGGTATTGAAAGAAGTAACAGATTATGCAGTACAGGACAGTTAGAAGTAAAAAACTGGAATGAATGGAAATATGAAGAGAAGTATCATTGCAGTGATCTCAGGAGCAGTGATCTTGATAATTGCGGCAAAAAGTATTTATATGAAATCTGAATCCGGTCATAAGAAAGGTGAACCGGATGTAGTTGGAACATTTTCCATAAATCGTGATGAAAATATAACTGTGGTCGCTAACCGGGAAAATATTGAAGATAGAGAAGCGTTTGCAAGAGAACTATTGCAGATGTACAAGGATGATTCTTTTCATTCGACAAAATTCTCAACAGACCATGGATATGCGACGAGCCTTGATATGTACATTTATTTATGGAAAGAGGATATTGAAGAAGGAGAGTCGGTAATGACAGCCGAATATAGGCCTATAGAATACGGAAAGGACTATGACGTTGTCAATAATCCTGATAAATTTCAACTATATATAGATGGAGAAGAGATTGAGTAAGAATTTCCTGTGGGCAAACCTTTTATCATATTTTTTAAAGAAAGATTAAAGAATAACAATACAAGCCTTTGGATAGCTGACACCACGCTGCCTGCAGGAGAAAATCTGCGGGCGTTTTTCTATTTATATGATTTTCCATTAAATCTCAATTTTGGAAAGAAGATGACTATCTTAAAGCCCTTTCCCCATTGGGAAGCAGCTTCCAGACGAAGGTTTAGATCGTCAGCCATCTTCTTAACCAAGTAAAGCCCTATACCGGTGGCTTTTTCTGCTGTCAGTAAAATCCCCGGTAAAGCCCTTCTGAAAAATATACGGCAGATCATATTTTTTACACCGATGCCGTTATCCTCAACTGAAAGGACATCTGCGGTCTCCGAATGTATATAGAGATCGTTAGCATGGGACTATCGCTGCTATATTTTATGGCATTGCTCACGATCTGTCCCAACATAAACTGAAGCCCTCTACGGTCTGTATAGACTGTTTCAGATTGCAGTTTATTGAGAATTACAAACTGCTTTTTCTTCCAGAAGTGGGGCATAGTCCTCCAGAACTTCCCCCAAGCAGTCATTCAAATTGATATCCTCAAACTGATAATCCTTTGTACTGCTCTTTAACCGGGCATAGTATAACATTTGAGTGACATCCTCCTGAAGCTGACTGCGGACATAATCCAGCTTTGCTTGCAGGGGAGAAGATATTTCGTCGCTCCGATTATCCAGGAGCATGGTCAACAGCGATAGGGGCGTTTTCGCTTCATGTGCCCAGCCCTCCACATATTCTTCATAGTCCTGTAGGGCATCTGCCATACTGTTACTCTCAGTTTTGTGTTCCTGTAAAACGGATGCCAGAAGCTGGATAGATTCTCCTTCTTCCCGGCTGATGGCACTGAGCAGCCGTTCCTGTTGCAGATGGTAGGATCACTGAGGAAATCCTGAACAGTTTCTCGGCGGGTGGTCTCCCGCTTGTTTAGCACAAACAGGATCGCTGAAAACAGAAGGATGTTTTGTCAGAACCACTAACCCAATCAAGGTCTGAAATGCCTGAATGTCAGAAATCCAAAGAATGATAGAACAAAAGCAATCCACACCCAGCAGCAACAGCAGCCAAGGGTAGTATTGTTCTATTATGCGCCAAAACTGCTTCATGGAGATACCTCCGCTTCCAAACGATAGCCCATCCCACGAACCGCAACGATTCGTTGCTTCATCTCCAGACCGGACATCGTCTTTTTTCAACCGGGTCAGGTTAACCTGCAAGGCATTTTCGTCTATGTATTCTGTGGTTCCCCCATAGTGCTAAGCAAAGCTGCTCCGTCGTGACCAGAGCATCACCACTGGCCAAAAAAGAGCAACCAACAGTTTTCCCTGATTTTTGGGAAGCACCTTTTGAGAATATTGGATACCCTGGCAAGAAGCCGGTCTTTTCTGCACGGCTTCGTCAAATATTCATCTGCACCCAACTGGAACGCTTGCAGTTCATCCTTTACCTGATCTCTGGAAGTCAGCACCAGGATGGGGATAGCGGTTTTATTCTTTAACTCCTGGCAGATTTGAAAGCCACTGATTTCTGGTAAATTCAGGTCTAAGATCACGAGGTCAGGACGGAGGGCTGCCAAGAGCCGAGCGGCATCTTCAAACTCGGTGATTGCCTCCACAAGATACCCGTCCTTTTGGAGCATATTGCAGAGCTCTTCCCGCATATAGACTTCATCTTCCACAACAGCAATTCTTTTCACGACAGCACCTCCTTCCAAATTATTCTTCTCTCTGTGGCTGCATCAGTGTCAGCAAATACCGATCACTGGAGCGCTTGACCACACTCATATAAACACATTCTATCACACAAAGTAGCAAAATCATAGCAGCAGATACAGGTAGCATTTCAGACACTGTCCCACGGGTTCGGGACGAGAGTATCCCTGTAAACAACGCTCTGACTCCAAACAGACTGCTGACAGCTGCAACCAATACAGGAAGTCCCATAAACCACGCAATCTGCTTTCCGGCGGACTGGCAAAGGCTTTCGTAAAGTGGCTCCCAAGCGGATCAGGGTCTGGTATCTACGCCCGGTTTTCTGCTGGCTCATCAGGAACTGAACACCCACAATGGTGTTGGCAACCACCAGGAAACACAATCGCCAGATAGAGGGTAATATAGATGGATGCTACGGTGTAGAAAAAAGCTGGCGGCCCATATTCTGAAGATAGCTTTCATATTCAGTACCGCATTCACATACGTATCATACATTCCTTGGGTATGATAGAGGAAGGCTTCATCTGGAAGAATCAATGCAAAGGACAAAGTAATAGAACGGTCCGCGACCAAATTCACAGACTGAACCTCTCCTGTAAGATGAATCGGACTGCCAACCAGTTCCGTTTCAGGATGTTCAGTAAGTATGCCGTTCAGCATTGCGGTGCGATTTACAGTAGTGAAGTCGGAACCTATATAAACAGCGGCTTCATCCTCACTTAATTTAATGACAGGTTTGCCGGACAATTCCAGTAAACGATTATAGTCTGACAGACAAATTAGATACGGATCTGTGGCATAACCAAGAGTGTTAAAAAAGGACATCCTGATCTTCCGACTGGGGGCAGGCTCCGAAGAGATTCCATAACAGCATCCATGCTGTAGGCATTCTCGTAATCTTCTGTGGTGCGAATATGCCCAACCTTCATTTCAAAAAGCTCAGAAAACTGATTTTCCAAACCGTTTTCGTTCAGGGTTTTCTGTATATTCAAAAAGAACCTGCGCCGAATCTTCAACGGTATAATCTTCAAAGGTATAGTCAATTACATGGTCGGTGGATAGATTGTTTGTCCCCTGCGATTCCTAAGCCTGCACCAAAGCAACACAGTGCTGCAAGAATCAGCAGAGAGCTGATAGCCATAGAGCTTGACTGATGAATGACATTCTCCTGAATCTGGCGGAAAGTAAATACATGAAGCTGCTTTTTTTTTCCTTTGCCTTTTTTTAACAATCAGAGCAATCAGTGCCTGCATTCCGTAGAACAGCAACATCGTACCAGCCGAACCTAACAGTAAAGTCAGTCCCATCATACTTACCTTTGTCCATGCAATTCCTTGAATTGCCATGTAAATAAGCCGTTGCCAACATCACACTTGCACATACAGCAGCCAGCCCATAGAAAATAGAAGGCATTTGCTTTTTGGGACGGTTCGCTGGCTGGGATAGCAAAAGTACCGATCTCCTGGCGTGATCCGTCCACTCAAAATCAGAAGTGCCGTCAGCTTAATTGCCAGAAATCCTGCCAACGTCCATTCAATCGCAGACCAAGATAAAAAAACTGATGACCGATGATTCCCATGCCTACTAGCTTGGCGGTGACAAGACTGACAATTTCTGAAAGCACCACAGCCACAGGTAAACCTATGAGCATGGCAAGAATACTAGTCAGGCAATCTTCCGCCAGAAGCATACCAAACAGTTTATTTCTACGCATCCCCAACATTAGATAAACACCAAACTCATGCCGTCTGCGCTCGAACTGATACTTGCAGGCAAAATAGATCAAAAAAGAAAAGAATACCCAAGGTCATTCCGTAAAACACAGGAATCAGAAGCAAGAGCCTGTTCACGGCATCGCTCTCCATCTTCTGCAAAAAAGATCATAACATCCTGAGTAGAGATGGAAAGAATCATGTAAAAGGCAACAATAGAAATCACCAGGGAGCTGAAAAACAGACCGTTTTCCTTTCGGCTGCGACGGCTGTTCCGAAGAATGAGATTAGAGAACATTTGCGCCGCCCCCTCCCATTTGCGCCATCACTTTTAGGATGCGCCCGTAGAACTCCTGCTGGGCTTTTCGTCTCCACGTCGTAGCTCATGAAAGATCACGCCATCCTGGATGAACAGGATGCGCTTACAGAAGCTGGCGGCATTGGAATCATGGGTTACCATCAGGATCGTAGCTTGTTCGTAATGATTCAGGTCGGACAGCTTCTCCATAAGACTTCTTTGCGTTCTTAGAAT
>VOFI01003744.1_pt1 | contig 34298 bp, 38 predicted proteins | sample 5384131 | NCBI WGS metagenome assembly VOFI01 (sample SAMN12384728, study PRJNA508395) | human gut metagenome | isolation source: healthy gut H | host: Homo sapiens
TTTGATCTTGGATTTATCAATGCCTACCCCCAGGTTGTTGACTGAAATCACAATGTCATTATCTCCTTCCGCTGACAGCTCAACAGAAATCCAGTCACCAGGCTTCGTATACTTAAAAGCGTTGGACAATAAATTATAGAATACTTTCTCTATCTGTGTTTTATCAATATACAAATCAGCTTCTTTCAGAGTGGAAGAAAAGCGGAGATCTATCTTATTCAGTTGGGCATAACTATAGAAAGAACCACAAAATTTCCTCTATCACCGCAACAATATTCTCTTTGGAAATTTTCAATTTCAGATATCCCTGATCCTGCTTACGGATATCAATCACTTCATCCACGAGGTTATTCATCCGGCGGGAATTTTTATAAATATCCAGAATCTTATTATATACTTCAGGAATAATGTCCTTATGCATCAGGAGCATTTCGAGCTGGCTGGATATAAGTGTTAACGGGGTACGGAACTCATGCGATACATTGGTAAAGAAACGTAGTTTGGACTGGTTCACACTTTCGATATACTCTTTTTCCCGTTTCTCGGCCAATAAAGAGTGCCGCAAGGTTTTTCGTATCCAGAACATACGGATAATATAGCCGGCAATGAGGATAGCTGCCAGCACCATCAGCAAAATAAACCATGCCCGCTGATAAACCGGAGCCTCCACTATCAGCTCAAAACTAACGGAAGGTGCTTCCTGACCGTGAACGCCCACCTGGTCGCCACGGACATGGAAAGTATAATGCCCCGGATGAAGATTGGTATAGGTAATCATCGTATTATCGCCCGCCTTCATATATTCGTTGTCAAAGCCTTCAAGTTTATATTCCAGGCCGATATTAGAAATATTATTCAGGGTGTTACTTGCTATCTCAAAAGTGACGGAAGAATATCTGGGCGGCAATACTAATTGATGTTCATACAGTACCGTTTTCCTTGATAAGTCCCAACGAATCAAGTGGTTGTATTTCCGTATTATCCACAAGCACTCGTTTTACGAACACATTATAATCCACAGACTGTTTGTTCAGCTTTTCCTGGGCGATAGAGACAATACCTGCCAGTCCACAGACATAAATATCGTGGTCGGACGCAATATACAACCCTCCGTCATTTACATTATTCAAGGGAAAATCACTCTGTCTGTTATAGTTCTCGAATGTAGTCGTTGCCAGATTGAATTTAGAGAAACCACCATTGGTTGCCACATAGATAGAACCATCCAAAGGACTCTCCACCAATCCGGTTATAAATCCATTTTCCAATCCCTGTTTCGCTCCGTATCCCACAAAAGAATCTGTCTTCTTATCAAATAGATAAATTCCCGAGCCTGTCGATCCCAGCCATATACGTCCTTTCTTATCACATAAAATGTGGTTGATGTGATGCTGCGCTGTGCTCTGCGCTATTTGGGAGAAAGGATAACTATGGGCAGTGCCCGCTTTGAGGTTGACTCGTATCAGATCAAAAGAGGTAGTCAGCCATAAATCCCCGTCTTTGTCAAACGTCATATCCCAAACCTGCGACAGATGTTTGGCAGCCAACGAAGGGTGTTCGAAATGATGAAGTCGAAGGTGTTTCTTATCCAATACAAGCAATCCTCCCTTGGCAGCTATCAATAAAGAATCGTGGCCGGCAAACTCTATCATTTTCACCAGATTATAAGCTCTGTCAACAACTGTTTTTCCTTCCGGAGTATAGATGTTTTCCGGGATAGATTCTATATGTCCGGTCGACAGATTAATCCGGTTGATTCCCTGATAAAGAGAAGCTACCCAAAGATAATCCGGCTCTCTCTCATAATAAAGAGACTTCACTATCTTAAAAGAAAGCTCTTGAGAATAGACCTTTTTTAAAGGGAAAAAGCGTTTGGTATGTTTATCATAATAGTTCAACCCACTTCCTTCACTTGCAAACCAGATCCGGCCGGAACGGTCTTCGGCAATGGAACTGATAATATAAGAATTCAAATGACCGCCAACAGCCGTAGACGAGCGGTAAAAATGGAAAGCATCATTCGCTACATTATAATATTGGATTCCCTGATAGAAAGTCCCCAACCATAAAGTCCCCGAAGCGTCGTAATGCATCGAAATAATAGAACGTATATCGGCCGCCTCCACATTCAAGTCATATTCATAATCTGTAAACTCTCCGGTAAACAGGTTTAAAGTCTGCAAACCGGCATAGGTTCCGATATACAGGAGACTATCATTAGCTTGCGTCACATGACGCACATTATTATGGTTAATCGTATTTTCAGCTACCTTATTATGCTTGAAATGAGTAAATTTTCCATCTTCATCCAACCGTATGAGCCCTCTGTTTCTGGTAGCTATCCAGATACTCCCGTTTCTGTCTTCCGTTATTGAATTGACAGCTCCCACATCCATACGCCGGGTGATATGTGCAGACTGGTCGATGCAGTATACACCTTTCGAAGAAGTACCCACCACCACTGTCTGATTCTGACGAACCATGAGACTGTTCATCAATACATCCTCCTCATCTGAAGGAAATGAAAAGAATAACTCGGGCGCCTGGTCGAGGTTGCGATAACGGTAGATTTCCTTTCCGGTAGCTATCCATAATGCATCGTGCGCATAGCAGATTCCTGCAACTTCTCCTTCACGCAACACCCTAAAACGATTCAAACGCATATCATAAAGAGTCACGCTCTGCAAACTGCGGATAAAGAGCAATCCGGCTTTATTTCCGCAAACCTGCCTGATATTATTGATATTGATGGAATAAGGATTAGCGTTATCCGGTTTGAATACTTCAAACTTACGTCCGTCAAATCGATTCAGCCCGTCTTGAGTCCCGATCCACAAAAATCCGAATTCATCCTGATAGAAACAATTGACCGTTTGATGAGAAAGTCCCTGCCTTACGTCCTTAAAGCGCATATTGATATCCTTCGTCACATTTGCCATGCAACAAAGTCCCGATATGAACAGGCAATAAACAACAAGAAATTTAGCTTTGGCCATCTGTGTTTTTCGATAATTCAGATGCAATATTCGGGAAAATCCAAGATATATGCAAGCGTTTATTCAAAACCTGATTGCCTATTGCCTGCAGACTATTACTGGGAGGCGTATAACTAATCTCCCTACCGAATAAAATTAATCATCTGACGGTTAATTCTTTTCGTCTGACTATAGTCAGACGAAAGTTCAACTATAGTTAGACGTAAGTTTAACAGTAGTCAGACGCAAGTTTGACTATAGTCAGACGATTAATTTTATGCATAAACAAGATTAGTTATCTCTTTACCAAGAAATAGTTTTTTGCATACGAAAGATTAAATTATACTATCAACCGCCTAAACACTTGTTTATCATTGGTGAACTGCGTACTTTTGCACGCCATTAAAAAAAGCAAAACAATGACTAACAAAACCAAAGGTTTTATCTATGGAGCGATTGCCGCTGCGAGCTACGGTATGAATCCTCTTTTTGCACTTCCGCTCTATGCAGCCGGAATGAGTGTCGATACCGTTTTATTCTACCGGTACTTCTTTGCGACAATCGTATTGGGTATTCTAATGAAAATGCAGCGTCAATCCTTTGTGCTTCACAAGGCAGACGTCTTGCCCTTAGTCATTATGGGGCTGCTATTCTCTTTCTCATCGTTGCTCCTGTTTATGAGCTATAATTACATGGATGCCGGAATTGCTTCAACGATTCTGTTTGTTTATCCGGTGATGGTAGCTGTCATTATGGGAATATTCTTCAAGGAAAAGATTTCCGCCATTACCGTTTTCTCCATCCTGCTGGCACTTTCAGGCATTGCCTTGCTTTATCAGGAGACGGCAACAAACCGCTATCGACTTTGGGAATTATCTTTGTTCTGTTGTCTTCTCTCTCTTATGCTATATATATAGTAGGTGTAAACCGTTCGACATTAGAAAAACCTGCCGACCACGAAACTTACCTTCTATGCCATTTTGTTCGGACTATCGGTTTATATCGTCCGTTTAAATTTTCTGTACGGAACTGCAAGTAATACCGTCTGCCTGGCTCTGGGCCGATGTACTATCACTCGCCATCCTGCCAACTGCCGTATCACTGGTCTGTACCGCACTGGCCATCCATTATATAGGCTCTACACCAACGGCAATATTGGGTGCTCTGGAACCAGTGACAGCTTTATTCTTCGGTGTTCTCCTGTTTCACGAAAAACTGACTCCCCGGTTAATGGTAGGTATTTTAATGATTATCACCGCTGTTACCTTGATTATCATCGGTAAGTCACTCATAAAAAAGATGGGAATGCTGTTGCAGATGAACAAAAAATAATATACTTTTGCTACTTAATCAATCAAAATGCAATTTTAAATCTCAAAAAATATGGTAGACGTAAAGACTTGCCTTGAAAATGCACAAGAAAAGATGGATATGGCCATCATGTATCTGGAAGAAGCACTGGCACATATCCGCGCCGGAAAAGCGAGTGCACGCTTATTAGATGGTATCCGCGTAGATTCTTACGGAAGTATGGTGCCTATCAGCAATGTAGCAGCAATTACTACTCCGGACGCCCGCAGTATCGTAATCAAGCCGTGGGATAAAAGCATGTTCCGTGTCATCGAAAAAGCAATCATCGACTCTGACCTCGGTATCATGCCCGAAAACAATGGAGAAATGATCCGTATCGGCATCCCTCCCCTGACGGAAGAACGTCGTAAACAACTGGCAAAACAGTGTAAAGGAGAAGGCAGAAACGGCTAAAGTAAGCGTACGCAACGCGCGTCGTGACGGCATCGACGCACTGAAAAAGGCCGTAAAGACGGATTGGCAGAAGACGAGCAGAAGAATGCGGGAAGCCAAACTGCAAAAAATCCATGATAAGTATATCAAACAAATCGATGATATGCTGGCTGAAAAGGATAAAAAATTATGACCGTCTAAAAATAATGAAGAATTAAGAATGAAGAATGAGGAATTATAATGCTGTATTATTCAGTTGAAACACAGCCTGAATTCTTCATTCTTCATTTTTAATTTATAATTTATATGAAAGGATTAGTAATCAAAAACACGGGTAGTTGGTATCAGGTGAAAACCGATGACGGACAATCTATTGAATGTAAAATCAAAGGGAATTTCCGATTGAAAGGGATTCGCAGTACTAATCCTGTTGCAGTGGGTGATCGTGTCCGAATTATACTTAATCAGGAAGGCACTGCTTTTTTATCAGTGAAATAGAAGATAGAAAGAACTACATCATCCGCCGTTCATCCAATCTTTCCAAACAATCTCATATCCTTGCTGCCAATCTGGATCAATGTATGCTGGTGGTAACCATCAATTATCCGGAAACTTCCACTATTTTTATTGATCGCTTTCTTGCATCCGCAGAGGCCTATCGTGTCCCTGTAAAACTGGTATTTAATAAGGTAGATGCTTACGACGAAGATGAACTCCGCTATCTGGACGCACTTATCAACTTATACACACAGATCGGCTACCCTTGCTTCAAAGTTTCCGCAAAGAGCGGTAATGGAGTGGAGGAAATCAAGAAAGCTCTGGAAAGCAAAATCACCTTATTCTCCGGACATTCGGGAGTCGGCAAATCAACTCTTATCAATTCCATACTGCCGGGCATAGAAACCAAGACCGGCGAAATTTCTTCCTACCACAACAAAGGAATGCATACCACCACTTTCTCCGAGATGTTCCTGTGGAAGGAAACGGCTATATTATCGACACTCCGGGCATCAAAGGCTTCGGCACATTCGATATGGAGGAAGAAGAGATCGGACACTATTTTCCTGAAATATTCAAAACCTCCGCCGACTGCAAATATGGCAACTGTACACATCGTCATGAACCGGGATGTGCCGTACGCAAAAGCAGTGGAAGAGCACCTCATCAGCGAATCCCGTTATACCTCTTATCTCAATATGTTGGAAGATAAAGAGGAAGGAAAATATCGGGCTGCTTATTAGAAAAAATGCGAGCAGCGTGCTTATAAAACCAATGCTGTTCACACTTATAGTTATAATAGTACACACAAAAAACAATATATGAAAAAATCTTAGTTTTATTATGTTTCATTTTATACATAATTTCCGCACATGCACAATATTGCAGTATTAAAAAAGGAAGAACTGCTTACTATGTAACAACCGAAGTAAAAGGAAGGAAAAACACTGAAAGATACTATGTGCATCGCAGACGTGGTTGATAAAGGTGATCGCTTAATCATAAGAGAAGATGCTTTCGGGAGCACTATGATTCTCTAAGTATAAAAAGTGGTATCAACAGGTTATTCTATATTTATCATAAGAGTCAAGATATGACCGAAGTTATCCTTTTGGATGGTAAATCAGAATATGAATATCAGAAATATTCTAAGAACATATATGCAGAAGGACGAATTAGCATACCTTTAAAGGATCATGTTCAGAATGGAGATGATATACCACAGTGTAATTTCTTGCAAAAATCAGGACCAATGACTATGAAAGCTTCTCTAAAAGGAAAATATAAAGGACGTGTTGCCATATACAATACTAAACCATGAATAAGAAGACTAAATGGGGCATCATTATTCTTGTTGGTGCCGGGATTATCGGTGGAGGAATCTACTCACAATTACCGAAAAAAAACGACGAACTAGCAGCCGCCGACAAAGTGATGGGCAGTAATAAAAAAAGAGGGAAACAAGTTTTAAATGTAAATGCCAAGGTCATAAAACCACAATCTCTGACAGATGAATTCACCACTACCGGTGTACTTCTGCCCGATGAAGAAGTGGATTTATCTTTCGAAACGTCGGGAAAGATTGTAGAAATCAACTTTGAAGAAGGAACAGCCGTAAAGAAAGGCCAATTACTAGCCAAAGTGAATGACAGACAGTTGCAGGCACAATTGCAAAGATTGGTTTCGCAATTGAAACTGGCAGAAGACCGTGTATTCCGCCAGGATGCTTTATTGAAACGGATGCTGTCAGTAAAGAAGCCTACGAACAGGTGAAAACGGATTTAGCAACTCTGAATGCCGATATAGAGATTATCAAAGCTAATATTGAACTGACAGAGCTACGTGCTCCGTTTGACGGAGTGATCGGAATTCGCCAAGTCAGTATCGGTACGTATGCGTCTCCGACCACAGTCGTTGCCAAGCTGACAAAAATCGCTCCACTGAAGGTTGAATTTTCCGTTCCGGAACGCTATGCCAAGCAAATAAAAAGGGTACCAATCTCAATTTCAGCGTTGAAGGAACATTGGATGCTTTTGGCGCACAAGTATACGCTGTAGAATCTGCCATCGATCCGAATCTGCATCAATTTACCGCCCGTGCATTATACCCGAATGTCAATCGCACCCTACTTCCCGGCCGTTATGCCAGTGTACTGTTGAAAAAGGATGAAATACCTAATGCAATAGCCATCCCAACGGAAGCAATTGTGCCGGAAATGGGTAAAGATAAAGTCTATCTGTATAAATCAGGAAAGGCCGAACCGGTGGATATCATTACCGGTATCCGCACCGCATCTGAAGTGCAAGTGATTAGAGGATTGCACGTAGGAGACACAATCATCACTTCAGGAACATTGCAACTCCGTACCGGACTCGCCGTAACACTTGACAATATTGAAGAATGAGAATTTATGATTTATGAATTCTGATTTATGATTTATAAAGCCAAATAATTTATGATTTATAAGTCAGCAGAATCCAGCAACAGCCAACAAGGGCAATGCCGTATCACAGTGGAATTTGAATTATCCGTCGATTTGGAAACTGCCGCCAATGACGTACGTGACAAAGTGTCCCGCGCACAACGTTACCTGCCACGCGACTGTGACCCTCCTACTGTATCCAAGGCTGATGCCGATGCAACGCCTATCCTGATGGTAGCTATCCAAAGTGACAGCCGCTCTCTGTTGGAACTGAGTGAAATAGCAGACTTGACCGTAAAAGAACAACTGCAAACCATTTCGGATGTAAGCAGCGTATCTATTTGGGGAGAAAAACGTTACTCCATGCGCCTATGGCTCGACCCCACCAAGATGGCAGGGTATGGCATTACTCCGGTAGATGTAAAGAACGCGATAACCAATGAAAATATAGAACTCCCCTCGGGCAGCATTGAAGGTAATACCGTAGAATTGACCTTACGCACCATGGGACAAATGCACACCGCTAAAGAATTCAATAACATCATATTAAAAGAAGTAGGCGGAAGAGTGGTCCGTTTCAGCGATATCGGTTACGCCGAACTAGGTCCGGCAGATATCAAGAGTTACATGAAAATGAACGGAGTGCCGATGGTAGGTGTCGTTGTCATTCCACAACCCGGTGCCAACCATATCGAAATCGCCGATGCCGTATACCAGCGTATGGAGCAGATGAAGAAGGACTTGCCCGACGATGTGAAATACAGCTATGGCTTTGACAACACTAAGTTTATCCGCGCTTCCATTGATGAAGTAAAAAGTACGGTGTATGAAGCGTTCGTACTGGTTATCATCATCATTTTCCTGTTCTTGCGCGACTGGCGCGTGACACTGATTCCCTGCATCGTGATTCCGGTTTCATTGATCGGAGCTTTCTTTGTGATGTACATAGCAGGTTTCTCCATCAATGTGCTGACCATGCTGGCGGTGGTATTGTCCGTAGGTTTGGTAGTGGATGACGCCATCGTTATGACAGAGAATATCTATATCCGCATAGAACGAGGTATGCGTCCGTTCGAAGCAGGAATAGAAGGGGCAAAAGAAATTTTCTTCGCTGTTATCTCCACCACTATCACCTTGGTGGCAGTGTTCCTGCCCATCGTATTTATGGAAGGAACCAGCGGACGTCTGTTCCGTGAGTTCAGTTTCGTTGTGGCAGGTTCGGTCGTCATTTCTTCCTTTGCCGCATTAACGTTCACCCCTATGCTGGCAACCAAGCTATTGATAAAACGGGAAAAACAGGGATGGTTCTACCAAAAGACAGAGCCTTTCTTTGAAGGTATGAACCGCATATATGCCCGTTCACTGAACGCTTTTCTTAAAAGACGCATATGGGCAATACCTGTTACAGTGATTATGTTGATAGCCATCGGAGTACTTTGGGTCCAGATACCCGCTGAAATGGCTCCGATGGAAGACCGGTCGCAAATAAGTATCAATACCCGTGCAGCCGAAGGCGCCAGCTATGAATACATCCGTGATTATACGGAAGATATCAACAATCTGGTAGATTCTATTATACCCGATGCCGAATCTGTAACCGCACGTGTTTCCAGTGGCAGTGGAAATATACGTATCACATTGAAAGATATCAAAGATCGTGATTACACCCAGATGGAAGTTGCCGAACGTATCTCACAGGCCATCCGCAACAAGACGAAAGCACGTGCCTTTGTGCAACAACAGTCTTCTTTCGGCGGACGGAGAGGAAGTATGCCCGTACAATATGTACTACAAGCTGTCAGTATAGAAAAACTGGAGAAAGTATTACCGGCTTTTTTAAGCAAAGTATATGACAACCCTACTTTCCAGATGGCGGACGTGGACCTGAAGTTCAGCAGCCCGGAAATGAGAGTGAATATTAACCGTGATAAGGCAGGTACAATGGGAGCCACCGTGCGTGATATAGCCGAAACACTGCAATACGGTCTCAGCGGACAACGTATGGGCTATTTTTATATGAATGGAAAACAATATGAGATTTTGGGTCAGATAAACCGCCAACAACGTAATACACCGGCCAATATCAAATCTATTTACATACGAAGCGACAAAGGGGAAATGATTCAATTGGACAATCTGGTAGAATTTGTAGAATCCGTAGCTCCTCCTAAATTGTACCACTACAACCGTTTTATTTCCGCTACCGTATCTGCCGGACTGGCAGATGGAAAGACCATCGGACAAGGCTTGGAAGAAATGGATAAAATCGCCGCCCAGACTTTGGACGAAACTTTCCGTACCGCCTTGTCGGGAGACTCCAAAGACTATCGGGAAAGTTCATCCAGCCTGATGTTTGCTTTCATTCTGGCATTGATACTTATCTATCTTATTCTGGCGGCACAGTTCGAAAGTTTCAAGGACCCTTTCATCATCATGCTTACCGTTCCTCTGGCCATTGCAGGAGCACTGATTTTCATGTATGCCGGTGGCATTACCATGAACATATTCAGCCAGATCGGTATTATTATGCTGATTGGTCTGGTAGCAAAGAATGGTATCTTGATTGTGGAATTTGCCAATCAGAAACAAGAATCCGGTGAAAACAAGATGCAGGCCATACGGGATGCCGCTTTGCAACGCTTGCGCCCTATTCTCATGACAAGTGCCTCTACCGTATTAGGCTTGATCCCGCTGGCATTCGCAACAGGAGAAGGCGCCAACCAACGTATCGCCATGGGTACGGCTGTTGTGGGAGGAATGTTAGTATCTACTTTCCTGACCATGTATATCGTACCGGCTATTTATAGTTATATATCTACCAACCGAAACGTTAAAACAGAAACTGTATGAAACGAATCATTATAACTTTATGTATCTGTACTGCATGGGTGGCTTCCACCTATGCGCAATATCCTTATACGCTGAAAAAATGTCTGGAGGAAGGACTTGCAAACAATTATTCCATACGTATCACCCGTAATGAAGAACAGATCAGCCATAACAATGCCACATTAGCAAATGCCGGTTATCTGCCGACTGTTGATTTGTCTGCCGGATATACAGGAACGTTGGACAATACGGATACCAAGAGTAGAAGTACAGGCACTACAGCCAGTGAACGAAACATCTACGACCAAACCTTAAAGGCCGGACTGGATGTAAACTGGACTCTGTTCGACGGATTCAATATCAGCACCACCTACAAAAAAGGACTTGGAATTAGCACTTCGCTCTGATCTCAGTAACCTATGGCAAGCCTATCGCAACAATCTCCAATTGCTGAATCTGGAACGTCAGAACCTGATAACCGCCAAGGACAACCACGATATTGCCATGGACCGTTATATACAGGGAGACCTCTCCGGTTTTGAGGTGCGCGAAACAAAAAAGTTTGTTAGATGCAGAGGAACGCATCCTCTCTGCCGAATACAATACGAAACTTTGCGAAATATCCCTGTTGCAAATCAGCGGAAAGATTACGAAGTATCTGGAATAAGGAAGTAGTTTCCATTTATTTTTTATTGGGTTAATCTTCTTATCGGGAGTAGGTTAACCCAATTTTTACTGCATAAAAAACAGTTATTACATATCGTTGTTTTTCTTTCTTTCTACATTTGCATACCATAAAAACATTAAATAATAAAGCCATGAGAAAAACCAGGTTTTTTTTTTCTTACTGCTACTTTTATCCTGACAAACGCCTCAGCCCAACTTGCTGGCTACGGTTACCCTTCGCCAACATGATCATGCTACCGCCATGGCTCTGGAACAAGTCAACGTATGAGTCCATACGACCCGCGGTCGTCGGGCCCATAGAGCCACAAGCCATACCTGCCGGAGTCTTAGCCGGGCCCGCGTAATAAATAGGATGATCCTTGATGTATTGGGGAAGATCCTCGCCACGATCCAGACGCTCCTTCAACTTAGCGTGAGCGATATCACGGCCCACGATGATCGTTCCGTTCAATGACAAACGAGTAGATACTGGATATTTATCCAATTCCTTCAAGATATCCGCCATCGGTTGGTTCAAGTTGATCTTGACAGCGTCGCCCTCACCCGCTTGACGAAGTTCCTCCGGAATCAATTCGCCGGGATGGCTATCCAACTTCTCGATCCAGATACCTTCCTTATTGATCTTACATTTAATATTACGGTCCGCGGAGCAACTTACACCCAAACCTACCGGGCAAGAAGCGCCATGGCGAGGCAAACGGATGATGCGAACATCATGTGCCAGATATTTACCACCGAATTGAGCGCCCAAGCCAATATTCTGGGCGGCGGCCAATACCTCTTTCTCCAACTCCACGTCGCGGAAAGCACGGCCACCCTCGCTACCGGTCGTAGGCAAGCTATCATAGAAACGGGTAGAAGCCAACTTCACCGTCAATAAATTCTTCTCAGCGGAAGTACCGCCAATCACGATCGCTATATGATACGGAGGACAAGCGGCCGTACCCAATGTCTTGATCTTCTCTACGAGGAAGGGAACCAATGTACCCGGATTCAAGATCGCTTTTGTCTCTTGGTATAAATAAGTCTTATTGGCAGAACCGCCGCCTTTGGTCACACAAAGGAACTCGTACTCCATGCCCTCGGTAGCCTCGATATCAATCTGTGCCGGAAGGTTACACTTCGTATTTACCTCATCGTACATATTCAGCGGAGCGTTCTGGGAGTAACGAAGGTTCTCTTCCGTGTAGGTCTATCCGACAACAGCTTGCTGCCACGCTTTCACGATACCGATGATATCTTGTGCTGTAATCGTTTCCGGATTCAGGCCGTAGAATTCCTGAATCTTATGATAAGCCCATGTCCATTCATAGGTATAATAATTCTCGTGCATTTCTGCAAAGCTTGCATTGATGGATTTCAAACGATTGACTGTTCCATTCTCAATACCATCCAACAATCGGTCGATTTCACTCTTGGGAGCAATCAGTCCGGAAACATCCACCCATTCGCCAAGTCCGATTTCCGTGTCAGGTTTCAGTCGCTGACGGATTTCTTCATTGGTCTGGAAATTAATACCCTCCAATCGTTTTATGATGGAGTTTCCCAAGAACTTGTGAATGGCGATTTCATAAAAACGAATTCCGTTATTCAGAGAAGAGTTCTTGATTTTAGCACTCTGGTAGGAGTAGATCTCTGAAGTTTCACCGGATACACGTTTCAATTCTTTCAAAATGGAACGTCCTTTAAACATCTTCTGAATGGTATAAGGACTCAGCAGGTTATAATTGATATAATCCAGCCGGTTCGGATCTTTTCGCTTATCACGCTTTGGCCATTTCTGTGCGTCACGGATAGTACCTACACTTCTCAAATTAACTCCCGGAACCAGATAAGTGGTATTCCGCTGCTCTATCAGATAAGAAAAAGGCAGATTAGAAGTATCGGCATGATTCACATGACGTCCCATAACCAAAGAAAAGGCTCCGACACGTGCGGGCCATAAAATATAAGAATCGGAAGTGGTCTTCGCTCCTCTCTCCATCGTTCCCTGATGGATAGGACCTAACTTATACATGTGATTACTCTGATTGGACCCCGAACCCGCATTCATAAAAGAGAACATACCGGCAATCAGTAAAGTAGACTTATGATGAGTCACCGTGAAGGGTCCGGCAAAAATGGCACATGCCTCACCGTTCTCTTCCTTGACAATTACTGAAAAACAAAGAATCGGAAGCGGAATAATTGTGTCCCAGTTTACAGGATTGTCCGACGAAACAACGAGTCAACATCGTGCCGTCATCCACTTTAGAGCCGGAAGAGATGATAAAGTCATCACAGATTACACCATGTCCGATATGTACAGGTGCCGTCACATTACTATTGACGCTGCCATTGGATAAGCGGCAGGTCCCACAGATATGGCAGTAATCACCAATCCGGACATTCTTGATCGAGCCCGTATTGAGAATCATCACATGATTGCCAATACTGCCGACAGCAGAAGCATGTTTATTGGAATAATAATCCGCAATGGATTTCATACGGTTTATCAGCTCGGGACGATGGCGGTACAGTGCAAGAATATATGCCTGGTGCGCAGACAATTTATCGTTCATCAACACCTCACGGCCTCCTGTTTCATTCAATACAGCCACTTCTACCCCATTACCAAAAAGTGCTTAACCTATCCACTAAAATAATATCTACATTCTCAATGAAGGTGTCACTGCCAATCTCATAATTAGCAATATAGTTCTGTATATTCTCAATACAGCAGTTATCACCCACCGACACATTGTGCAACGTCACATGACGTAATCCCGAATGTTTCTTGATTCCCCCGGCAATGTAAATTCAGCTTCGAATACCCCCAGTTTTACTTCACCCGAGAAACGGGTATGATGGACGTACTCACAATTAAAACCCTCTGCCACTGATACATTTCCCCAATCATCGGCCAGACATGACTGGCTCTTCAACTGAAGTATCTCATCTTCAGTCAATCTACGATAGTCTTTCATCTTAATAATGTGTTAATGTGCCCATATGCCAATGTGCCAATTCTGATGCAGTACGCGCAACCAATTGGCACATCAGCACATTAGCATATTGATTATTCTTCCTCTTCTTCGTAGGTCTGATAAAGAAAATCGTTATAAGGGTATTTCTGAACGTGCAATTCTTTCACTCGTTGATAAACTACATTTTCAGTTCGTCCATATTGATTCGCTCGCGGGCGGAAATAAAGAGGCAGTTATCCTCCATCTTTGCCATCCACGTCTTCATCAGCTCTTCGAGTGTCAAGTTTTCTTTTGTTCGGGGGGTAAGGTCGTCCGGTGCTTTCTCCACGTAGGTGTAAGCATCTATTTTATTAAATACAAGTATCATAGGTTTGCCACTGCCGCCAATCTCTGCCAGGTGTCTTGTTCACCACTTCAATCTGTTCCTCAAATCCGGGATGGGAAATATCTACTACGTGTACAAGCAGATCCGCTTCACGCACCTCATCCAACGTTGATTTGAAAGATTCTACCAAGTCGGTAGGTAACTTGCGAATAAACCCTACTGTATCTGACAACAGGAACGGTAGATTATCGATAATCACTTTGCGCACAGTAGTGTCTAAAGTAGCGAACAGTTTGTTTTCCGCAAACACTTCACTCTTAGAGAAGATTCATCATGGTTGATTTTCCCACATTGGTATAACCAACCAGTGCAACACGAATCATGCGTCCGCGATTCTTGCGTTGGGTAGCTTTCTGCTTATCAATGTCTGCCAGACGTTCTTTCAGCAATGACATACGATTCAAAATGATACGACGGTCCATTTCCAACTGTGTTTCACCCGGCCCACGTAATCCCACAGAGCCTTTACCTCCACCGGCACCGGATCCACCTCCCTGACGTTCCAAGTGCGTCCACAAACGCTGCAAACGCGGAAGCATGTACTTATACTGTGCCAGTTCCACCTGCGTCTTGGCATTGGCTGTCTGCGCACGCATCGCAAAAATATCCAGAATCAGTGAAGTACGGTCCAGTATCTTCACTTTCAGTTCAGCTTCAATATTACGAATCTGTTTCGCAGAAAGCTCATCATCAAAGATGACCATTCCTACTTCACGTTCTGCTTCCTCTTCGTCATGGATATATTGTCTGATTTCTTCCAACTTTCCTTTTCCAACATAAGTCACAGAGTTAGCCGTCGGCAACTTCTGTGTAAATCGTTTCACAACTTCCGCCCCAGCCGTCTCGGCAAGGAAAGCCAGTTCATCCAGATACTCGTTTGTTTTTACGCTCATCCTGCGTCTGTGTGATGAGTCCTACAAGCACTGCTGTTTCTACTTTGGCTTCGGATATTACAAATTCTTTCATTCTTTACTTCTATTATATATAATAATGTGGGCGCAAATATAACAAAAAAAAAGAGGACAATGTTGTATTGTCCTCTTTTTCGTACCATTTATAGTAATTCAATTATAAATCAAACCATAACTTTTCCCAAATCTTCGGAGATTCTTTCGGTGCATTGATATTAGCAGTCATCTCTTCAGGGCTATATTCCCATCTTCTGATCAGTTCTTTTGAAGTTGCATCTTCCGGCACTTGTAAGGTCGGGACTTCATTTCCAGCAGTACCAGAACGTCTCCACTGTACAAACTCCTCAAACGGACGATCCATTAAATCAATCCACTGCTGCATATGAATCTCATACAGTGCTTTTTCTCCTGAGTCAGCGCTGTCAATTCCGGCAAACCTGTAACATATGTATCAATATCCGATTCCGCAACTCCATAAAATGCACATGCTTCCCGAATGCCTTTCAGGTACAGTTCATTAGCTTTCGACAAATTCTGAGCAACTCCCAAACCGCGCGCATAAGCTTCCGCTTCCAAAAGTAGCTGTTCTTGACAAGAATAAATCAATTCCGGAGCGTCTCTTCTGAAAAAGGTAGTTGCTTACAACAGATGACAGTAGATTTTCTTCATCATCCGTCTTTGCAGCCTCTCTATTACCCAACCCCCGGTATACACCATCCGCACCCGGTTCAAAATAACAGGGAATACGGGGATCATTACGTTCTTGCATCGGTTTCAACATATAATTGCTGGCAAAGAACAATATTTGTGTCCCCCCAACCAATTCTATAAGTTCATATTTAGGGTTCTGGTTACCCGGATCTGTAGAGTAAGGAAATACCAAATTGTCCGCTGCTGATGCAACCATTCCTCCAGCCTGCAGCAACGTACCAATAGCAGCAGCCTTAGAAGGGTCTTTATCTACCATAACCATCAATGTTCTGAATTTTAAAGACTTTGCCAAAGTCATCCATTTGTTCATATCACCTTTATAATAGATATCGTATTCATCAATCGCATTGGCATCATTCAAATCTATAAGCTGTAATGCCTCATCAAGTAATGACAAAACCCCATTCAATACACTTTCCTGAGAATCAAATTTCGGATATTTAATTGTTCCGTTCCAGGATTCAGTGAAAGGGATATCTCCCCATAGCATCGTCGCTTCATACATATGCTCAGCCAAAAGAATCTTACACTGCGCAATAGCATTGTGATTCACCGGTTCTGACTCTTCTGCATTTTTAATAGCTAACATCAAATTATTGCCACCTACAGAATAATAATGTTTCCAGACATTCCCTGTACTATAAGGAGAAATAGTATATACAGATTCATCCCAGCCACCGTAATCAAGTCCACCATCAACTTGACACTGCGAACTCATAGATAAAGGAATATAAAAGTCACCACCAGTGCGTGTTCCAGCCCAGTTTACAGCTACATAGTTAAACAAATACCCGGGATCAACTTTCTCGGCAGTATTGGGATCATGGTTAATATCGAGCCAATCGCTACATGAAGTTAAACATGCCAAAGCGCTCAATGCGTATGTTAATATTTTCTTTTTCATTATCATATTCGTTTAAATCTTACAATGTTAATCTGACATTAAATCCAAAACTTCTGGTAGAAGGTATGCTGTTAAACTCTACACCACCCCCGATCTGAGAAGGACCGAAGAAGTTAGCTTCCGGATCAATATGTGGCACATGATCTTTAATAATCCATAAGTTACGTGCCTCAAAACCTAAATCCAATGATTTAACAAAAAAGCTCTTGAACCATTTGCGTGGGAAGCTATAAGACAACTGTACCTCTCTGAGTTTTACAAATGATGCATTATAGATATTCCCTTCATTATTACTAGAATTGGATATATGCTGCCAATAATCCTGCATACTTTTCACAGGAACATCATTAGGTCTATATGTTCCATCATCCTGAAGGATTACACCCGGCTCAATAAAGGAAGCATCTTCACGGTGAGCTATTGTTTCAGCAGCCAAACCGCTACTTCTTAAATTAGCTACAGTCTCTGAATACAAAGAACCTCCATGACGGATATCAATCAAGAAACTCAAAGGTAACTCCCCTTATAAGTAAATGTATTGTTGATTCCCATCGTAAAATCAGGATATACATCTCCTAAACGCACGTTATTAACAGTTTCTCTCAAACCTGTTTTAGAATTAATCACATAATTTCCTTGGTCATCACGTTTCCAACCCGTGCCATACAAGCCAAACGAATCACCTTTGGCAGCCTTAATCTGCAAACCACTCAGTCCACTCGTTAACATATATTCATCAAGTCCTTCAGCCAACTCCTCCACTGTCTGCTTATTTGAAGCAAATGTTGCATCCAGGTCCCATTTAAAATCACGTGTTTCTACAGGAGTCAAGCCCAAAGTTACTTCGACACCTTTATTGGCAATCTTCCCGGCATTGATATTATTAGCAAAGTAACCTGTTGATAACGGGACATCAATACTTACAATCTGATTCTTTGTGATATTGCTATAATAAGTCATATCCAAACTAATTTTTCCACCGAAGAAACGCAAATCAGCTCCAACTTCAAAAGAACTTTGATTTTGCGGCTTCAAATTCTCATTTGGTAAGACACGAGGTCCCGTAAAGCCAACTAATCCCATATGGGGGAAAGTGTTAACATTACCCAGATATTGCAAAAAGTAAGTACTAGCGGGAGTATATTTAAATGCCAAATTGTACGGATCTTCATCACTACCCACATTAGCATAACTCAAACGAACCTTACCAAAATTCAGAATATCTTTGTTTTCCATCAACTCCGTAAAAATAAAACTACCACTTATGGAAGGATAGAAATAGGAACGATTATTGATCGGTAGAGTAGACGACCAGTCATTACGTCCTGTTACATTTACGAAAAGCATATCTTTGTATCCCAAACTAATATCTCCATATAAACCAACAAGACGTTTCTTTTCATAATAATTCACCGGAGTAGTAGATTTCGCATTAGTATATGTATACAATCCGTCAACTACCAGGTTCTGAGCTTGTACATTTTTCATTCTTCCATTCTTCCTGATAGAGATTATGACCTACCATCGCCTTAAAATGATAATCATTGGCAAAAGTCTTCTCATAGGAAACCATTAAGTCATTATTTATAATTCTTTTATACAAATTCCAAGTCTGGAACTTTCCGTTCAAGGCTCCTACAGTACCTTTTTGCATATACCTTACGCCTTCCTTCTGTAAAAATCTGTTCCGGCATTATTGGTGATAGTCAGTCCTTCAATCGGCTTATAAGTCAATGTGATATTACCAATCATACGATCTAAATTATTGGTAAACTTATTCTTATTAATAATCCAATATGGATTATTACTTTTACCTTCCGGATCTAATGTGATTTGCTTTCCATTCTCATCCACCCAATTCTTTTGAATATCATGTATATCAATAGTTCTCGGCAATCCATTAATCAATGGAATCAGTAGGTTACTATCATTTGCACCTTGCGCTGGACGACCTTCAGAGTCGGAACGTATATATTGAGCAGAAATACGACCTGTGAAGTTCTTAGTAAAATTCATACCCGCATTGACAGAAAAAAAGCGTATTTGTTATAGTCAGAACCTGGCACAACACCGGTCTGATTAGTAGAAGTAAAGCTCAAACGGAAATCAGCCTTTTCACCACCTCCCGCAACTGATACATTATTAATATAACTCATTCCAGTTTCATAGAAATCCTTTACATTATCAGGATTTGCCTTCAAAGTCACTTTATCTCCTTTATAATCTGTAAATTGCTGATCTTGTACCGATGAGATCTTCGGTCCCCATCCATTCAGCATTTTTACATTATATACACCGTAGCTACCTTGTGCATACTCATTCTGGAAGTCAGGCAACTTAAGTACATTCTCAAATCGTGTAGAAGAGTTTACTGTTACAAACACCGGTGAGTTCTTCTTTCCCTTCTTAGTAGTAATAACGATTGCACCGTCTTTTGCACGTGCTCCATACAATGCAGTTGCAGCTGCCCCCTTCAATACGTTGATAGATTCAATATCGTCAGAGTTGATATCTCCTGCACGGTTACCTACATCGACTATACCATTAGTTCTGTCAGGGTTGTAGGAACCATTGTCGATAGGAAGCCCGTCAATAATAAATAAAGGAGAAGAAACGGTACCAATAGACGAAGCTCCACGAATCTGTATACTTGAACTACCACCTACCGTACCAGATGATTGGGCTATTTGCAGTCCCGCAATCTTACCAGACAAAGAGTTAAGTACATTACTTTCACGTGCTTTAGTTATTTCATCTCCCTTCACACTAGATACGGCATAACCTAGGGATTTTTCAGATCGCTTAATACCCATAGCTGTCACCACTACCTCATCTAGATTTTGGGAATCAGACTTTAGCACAACTTTTAAAGTTGGTTTGATCACCACTTCCTGCGTCTGCATACCGATGTACGAAATCTGCAAAGTCTTTGCAGAACTAAATACAACTATAATATGTTGATTACTAACAATATATATGATGTTTGCTTTCCTTTGGAAATATTTTTCTGTTGTAGTTATTATACAGATTATCAATATATTAAGCACCTACCAAACATATTAGTTTACTGATTTATGATACCAGATTTCTATCAAAAAATAGGGCATAACCATCTATTAATTAATTATTTAAGTTCTTATCTTATATGATATAAGCTAAAACTTATTTCCATCTTAACTGTTGAAGATGGTTTTTCTTGTTCTAAATTATATCCAATAATTATTGACTATAATAATATATTCATTAGCAAACGGTAATCTAAGAAAAAGAAAAACTCCAGATGAAAAATGCATATTTTATTACTGTATATTTTAAAATATGCAGGGGTGGATTCAAATATCCTCCAAAATCGCAGAGAATATGATTGATGAATATTTATATTGGATGGTTATATGCTTTTTTTTCTGTATCAAAGAGATTGTGTAATTACATCTAATTATGCAAAAAGAGGTATTTATCATTTATCTGATGCTAAAATGAAAGAACTCCCAAATACCGGATTTTAATAGCTATTAGAGGCTGTCAAGTTTATAAATTAGCTTTTAATCCTTTCCTTTTAAAGAAAGCAAAGGGCTTCTCTACGACCAATGACTCGTTCCTTTTAAAGGAACGCTTTATTCCTTTAAATGGGACGAGTGATAATATTCGTAATTATGATGTATCTTTAGATTATATATATGCGTTTTCGGAACTTATATTGCATATTCTTTCATTTAATTATACACACTTTTTCTTCTATTAGAGAAAATTATACCTTCCATTTCTATAACCAAATCTTAAAAACAGAACACTTTCGTTTAGTTTTGTGCTTATTATTATTTTTTGATGAGGCAGTTTTCTCAAGATCACGCACCACTGTAATATCCATAATATTCGCATATACCTGCGTAGTCTTTACACTTTTATGTCCTAACAGTTTTTGTACAGTAGTTATATTGGCACCATTATATAATAATAAGGTAGCATTTGTATGACGGGCGGTGTGAAACGATACACGTTTATCAATTTTAGCCAAGCCTGCCAATATGTTTAATTCCTTATTAATATTAGAATTGTCTTTCAACTTGAAAAAACTATTGAAGTCATCTTTATAGCGTTGCAATATCTGGATTCCTTTACCCTCAAATAATAAATATAAAGGAAGGCGCACCTCCATACCTGTTTTAACAGATTTGTAAATTAGCCACGTCTCCTGATGGAACTCAACAATATTTGCAGAGGTCAGATTAGTGAAATCAGAATATCGTAATCCAGCATAACAGCAAAATAAAAAAGCATCTTTTGTTTTTTGCAGTCTCGTATATCTTCCAGTCAGCTGCAAATTCTCAAATTTGTAAAACTCTTCCGGAGCTAAGTGCGTATGACTTCCTTCTATGCTTTTGATTTTATATTTTCTGAAGGCATACTTCTGTATATCCATATACTCTTTATTTATTGCAACATTAATATATCGTTTCAGATGCTTCATGATGCTTGGCAATAGTATTAAGGTGATAACCTTTAGATTGCAGATAATTATCAAATGAAGACACAAACTCAAATGTCAAATCGGTAAAATAATACCTCTTTCTTGAACTCCTGAAGTAATTCAAGCGTGGAAAAATGGGTGATTTTGACGGGTACTTTCTTTCAAAGAAGAATTGGCTATCTCCTCTTTAAAAAAAAGTCAAAAACGACCTTCCATTGCTGTTCTTAGAAGGTTTATCAATAGAATTTTTTAATAAATCTAACGATATGGACTTTCCCTGTTGCCATAGTCCAAGTTCTGTTTGCTCAATAGCTGCTATATTTTCATATAACATACGATTCAAAACATTCGCATTAGGATGATTCTTCACCATTTTTCGTTTGGCATCCCACTGTTCCGGTTTGAGATATATTTTGGTGGAGAAATACATCTTTTTTTCCTGTTCAGATAGGCTTCTACCTGAACTAATGCCATTCCTCTTTTATTCAATCTCTTCTTTCTGTTAAACACAAGGTTGTAACTGATCTTTTTCCATACTTTCATTTTTTTAATTAATAATAGAACAAATTAGACGTAATTCTGTGCTATATCAGAGGCGAATAAGCATTAATATCTCTAAAAAATAAATCTTCAAATCACTTGGTATTCACAAAACTTTAAATTAAATGCCACTTTTTTATTCGCTTTTTCACGAAAAAAGCAAAAAGAATGGCTTTCAAAGGTGTTTTATGACTAAAAACGAGTAAAAGAAATATTAAAAGAGGCATTTTGCTTATGCAAAGTGTCAATTGCTATTTTAGCAATCAAAGCTTTTGGTTGAAAAAAATATGCTTATCGGCATAAATACAGCTTGTAAAATAACAAAATGTTATATTTGCAACCTTTTTTTATTAATATAATTGCTAGTTTCAGTTTTATTAATATATTTGCAAATTGTTAGAGTAAAGATACAAATAATGTAAAGTTAAACTTTAAGAGAGAATTTATGAAAAGAAAATTAATGCTGTTATTGGCATGCCTTTTTGTGGGCATAGGCCTAGTAACTGCCCAGACTCAAAAGGTCACAGGCGTTGTGATTTCTGAAGAAGACGGGCAACCAGTTGTTGGTGCTTCTGTGTTGGTAAAAAGGTACCACTCTGGGTACAATCACAGATGTAGATGGTAATTTTAATTTGTCGAATACCAAGTTCTGCAAACCAAGTTCGGTATGCAGGAAGTGGCGATAAAGCCCAATTTGCGAGTGGTTCTCAAATCTGATGCACAGCTAATAGATGAGGTTGTGGTAACCGGATATGGGGTAACTAAAAAGCGGCATTTACGGGATCTGCCCAAACGGTGGATAATAAGGACTTGATGAAAAAAACAGATGCAAACTTTATGAAGTCTTTGGAAGGATCAGTAGCTGGTTTACAAGTAAATAGCTTGACTGGACAACCTGGTGCATATGCTTCTACTACTATTCGTGGGGTTGGTTCAATGAACTCTGGAACCGAACCTTTATACGTAATTGATGGTATTGCCATTTACACAGACAAAATGGGGGCTTATAACAAAGCCGGAACAGGGGGATATGGCGGCAGTCCATCACAGTTTTGAAAGATGCTACAGCTACAGCTATTTATGGAGCTCGTGCAGCGAATGGGTAATTGTAGTTACTACTAAAAAGGTAGTCTGGGAAAAGCGCGTTTTTAATGTGAATGCAAAAGTCGGAACTAGTTTTGTAGGTAAGATAGATCATAATTATCGTACGACAAATCTGGATAAATACAAAGATCTGGACCGAAGGACTAACAAATGCAGGATATGACGGTGAGGATGGCATGACTTCTGCTGAATGGCTGAATGCCTATGTTATGGATTGGTATAATGTGGACTTGACGCAAAATATCAAGAGTGTGGATTGGCTGAAGGAGATTCTGCAAAATGGTTTTTCACAAGAATATGATATCAGTGCTCAAGGTGGGAATGAAAATTTGCGCTATTATATTAGTGGAGGATATTTTCAGAATACAGGTATCGTCATCGGAACTGGAATGAAACGCTATAGCGGACGTATTAGTTTAGATGGAAAAAGCGGGCGGATAGGATATGGACTTTCTGTGAATGTAGCACTCTCCGATATAAACAATACTATGACTGAAAGCCAATATACTAATCCTATTGTAGCAGTATATGACATCCGTCCGTTTGAACAGGTGCGCAATGAAGATGGAACATATAATACAAATGTTAATTATAATCCTGTAGCCATTAACGATAAAGAAAAAGGTGATAAACGCAATCAAAAGCAGATTACATTGGTTGTGAATCCATATTTTTACTTATAATATTATTGATGGCTTAACATGGAAGACAAATGCAGGATTGAGCTTAATTGACTTGGACGAGTTCTTTTACAGTTCAATTTATAATCCTCAATATTCCGGTAGCGGTATGCTTGGTCAAAGAAATCAGGAAAAGGGCAACAACCTTGACCATTACCAATACCGTAAACTTTCAACCGCACTTTCAAAGACATGCATCATTGAATGTATTGTTGGGACAAGAAGCACAGAAAATATCTTATAGAACAATTTATGCAGCTGCCAGTGGATATCCTAGTGATGCTGTTTTTGAATTGGACAATGCTTCCAAGCCAACAGGGGCGGGATCTTCAACCAAAAGCAAGCACTCTTTCTTCGTTCTTTATGAATGCAGAATATAACTTGAATGATAAATATTATCTGTCAGGCAGTTTCCGTTATGACGGCTCGTCAAGATTTGGTGTAAACAACAAATGGGCTCCTTTCTGGTCTATAGGAGCAAAATACCGAATCTCTAACGAAAGCTTTATGGAAAATACCAAATTGGTTGACAGATTTGACTATCAGAGGTAGTTATGGAACTGTAGGTAATCAGGATATTGGTTATTATGCAGCAATGGGATTATATAATTATGGATATTCTTATAATGGTAAACCTGGAGCTATTCTTACCAAATAGCCAATCCGGATCTTAAATGGGAGACTGTTGCAAAAAGCCGATATCGGTATCCATGCTGTTTTCTTTGAAAGACTGACACTCGAAGTAGATTATTATAACCAACGGACAAAAGATATGATATTTGATGTACCACTTTCTTACACAACTGGATTCGGGTCTATCCTAAAAAATGTAGGTGAGATGGAAAACAAAGGTATAGAATTCTTGATTAACGCTAACGTACTTAGAAATAAGGATTTCAGTTGGGATGTTCGTTTCACTGGTACGGCAAATAAAAATAAAATCATAAAACTTGCCACAGAAAAACCAATTGAGAATACTCTAACTATCAGAAAAGTTGGCGAGGCGTATAATACATTCTATATGCCGGAATATGCAGGAGTGGATCCGAAACAGGAGAAGCAATGTGGTATAAAGGACAAGAAGGGGATGAAAACAAAAAATGTAAATGAGGCCGGTCAGCGAATTGTAGGTTCTGCCGATCCTAAATTTTATGGTGGCTTTGGAATGAATTTCAAATACAAAGGTTTTGACTTCTCTTTTGATACCAGTTTCACCTTGGGAAATAAAGTATATAACTCGGATTTGCATTTGATATGCAGGTTGGACATTATTTCTTAGGTCCGGTATCTAACTATGTTTATGACAACCGCTGGCAAAGCCGGGAGATATAACCGACGTACCCAAATTTGTAGCTGGAGACAACTCGGGAGCAGAAACTAATTCCAGCCGTTTCTTAATGAATGGTTCTTATTTAAGAATGAAATCCATGGTTTTAGGATATACTCTTCCGAAGAACCTTATGAATAAGGTGGCTATTGACAATTTAAGAGTTTATATCTCTGCTGACAATTTGTTCACTATCACTGCTAAAGATTTTATAGGATTTGATCCACAAACCAGATCTACCGGTATGCAGTCTTGGGCATATCCTGTACCTAGAAATATCATGTTCGGTCTTAATCTTAGCTTCTAAAAAAATAACTTTAGAAATTTATGACAATGAAGAAAAATATTATTTGCTTTATTAACCGGTTGGATGGCAATTTCATTCACCGCATGCGATGACTTCTTGACAGAAACGCCATCAACTTCTGTTCCGACAGAAGAAGCCTTGGTTACTACCCAAGATTTTCAGAATGCTTTAAATGGTGTATATTACACATTAGGTTCATATCGTTTTCTGGGACGTGATGTATTAGCAATTGGAGATGCGCCAACGGATATCACTTCACATTCCGTTGCAACGTCTCATTTCTATGACATCTTCCGCTATCAGATACTGGATACTAATTCATACATAGAAGAAATATGGGCATACGGATATTGGGCTATCGACCGTTGTGCACGTATCATTAAAGAAGGTACTTCATTTAAAGAAGTAACAAAGGGGGGATCTGGCAGAAGTGGAAGGATGCATCGCTCAAGCCTATGCAATTAAAGCCCTCTGTTCTTTCTATTTGACTAACATGTTTGGTTTGCCATATTCGGGAAGCCAACAAAACGACATTAGGTATCGTAAACATTACTGAACCCGTCCCTGCCTATTCACAGGTGTCAAGAGTCAGTGTAGAACAAAATTATAGCCTGATTCTTGATGATATAACGAAGGCTAAAAGAATATTATGCTAAAGAAGGTGTTGAAAATGTAGGTAAACAGTATATGAATACGGCTGCAGTTGCTGCACTTGGAAGCTCGCGTAAAACTCTATATGAAAAATTACGAAGGGGCTATTACGGCGGCTCAAGAGGCATAACCCTAAGTGGTGGTACAATTGTATCAACCAAAGAAGACTATAAGAATATGTACACGACATTGGCTGTTTCGACAGAAGACATTTTCTTTATAGCAAAAAGCCGAAGATGATTATTTATCTGCTAATGCTCTGAATACTTTATGGAATAAATACGGTTTGTCTATTAACAGCGCAACAATAGCAGAATATTCATCTAATGATATTCGTCTGGCACTTCTTGGCGGTACGTGGACTGGTGGAAAAATGCGTGGTATCACAACCAATAATCAGATTTCTAACTTGCCGGTTTCAGACTGCCTGAAATGTATTTAATACAGGCAGAAGCATATGCAAAACAATCAACTCCTGATTATGGTAAAGCTAAAAGAAAAACTGTTGGAGTAGCGGCAAAAAGAAACCCGGATTTGGATGATAGTGAAATTGCAGAGGATCAGACGATTATTGATGTGATTGACAAAGAAAGAAAATTAGAACTGGTTCAAAGAAGGACATCGCTTCTTTGATGCAAGAAGATTAGGCAAAAATTATTAGTGTGGCAGATGGGCGTATACTAATTTCAACATTGCCAAATTTTGTGTACCCAATACCTTCTTTTTGAAGTTAATTCAGGTTTTGGAGTTATACAAACAGAGGGATGGAGTGATAATCTACCTCGATAAAACATTTTTTAATATTGCCTCCATATAAGGATAAGTTTTAAATAAGTAGATGAGACCTGCAATTTTAGAATTAATCGAAATTGCAGGTCTTTTATTTATAAATATATACATAAATAGTTTTACGTAAAAACATTTACTTCAGCATCGTATCGAATAATGGGAGAAGGAGCACGTCTATTAGACTACAGACGTTATATTGATCGGAAGACTGGGGAAATGACGATGATGATTCCAATGACAGAAGTTCGACGGTAATGAAAGCTTAAATATTGCCACTGATCAGAATCCATAAACAATTCACTTCTTTTTTAATGAAATAAAAAGAGTAGATACAATATATCAATTCAAGATATAAAAAAGATACTGATTTATAAAGGTAAAAAATGAGACTAAACTCTTTGGCAAGCCTTGGAGTTTTAGTCTCATTTCTATTAAGGGGTTATAAAAAACTCGGGAATCTATTTTTTACAAAAGTAATTTAAAATAAAATATTCTGATAGTTGTCATCCATTTACGGCTTTATTTATATATATCTTATTAACTTCTATAAGGGTAGTTCATTTTTTACAGCAAAGATAAATTTCATTTTAAGGACTCTTCAACCCTTCTATCTTTTATCATCAAGGAAGCATCCCCCTCTCTCACAATATCCACCAAAATCGGTTTCAATCCGCTGACGAAACATTCCACTGCAATTACCATCAGAATCAGTCCCATAAGGCGCATCATTACATTATTACCCGTTTCACCCAAGACTTTTACCAATTTCGTGGAAGCACGAAGAATAAAGAAAGTCAGCAGATAAATCAGGGCGATAGTACCTATCAATATCCCCTTCATTTCATAAGAAGTGCATCCTGCATCAAGACAATAGCATTGGCAATCGCTCCGGGACCGCATAACATAGGAATACCGAGAGGAGTAATAGAAATATCATCGGCATACGTTTTGATTTCTTCGTCCTTCAACTTCATCGGTGTATAACGGGCTTGCAGCATATCGAAGCCTATCTTAAAGATAATAACTCCACCGGCAATACGGAAGCCATTGGTAGAGATACCGAAGAACTTGAAAAGAAACTGCCCGGCAAAGACAAATACCATCATTGTAATAAACGACACAATAGTAGCACGACGTACGATAGACTGACGTTCTTTATCCGTCATACCATGAGTCATGGTAAGGAAGACAGGCATCGTTCCCAACGGGTTGGTCAATGTGAAGAATGAAGTGAAACAAAGTAAGGCGAAAGGCAGAAGCGTACTATCCATGATTATATCGTATTTTATGCAAAACTAAAACGCAACAAAAATACGACTTAATCCAGAAAACCTATAATAAATCCATTAATTCTTTCAAGGAATGGATGTGATAAGTAGGGAGGAAAGGGAAAAGCTGTCCGTTCTGTCACATTGTAAAAAACCTGATGCATCCCTACTCCGTGCGCTCCGGTTATATCCGCTTCCCAACTATCACCAATCATCAAGGATTCGCGCAACTCGGATTGAGTAGCAGACAAGGCAAAATTGAATATCGCCGGCCAAGGCTTCAGCACTCCGAGATCTTCCGAGAGAATCACCTTTCTGAAATACCCGTCCACTCCTGCCGAACGCATCTTACGTGATTGCAATTCACGAAACCCATTGGAAAGGATATAGAGGTTATATTTAGGAGCAAGATATTCCAATACCTCCTTTGCATGAGGCATCAAAGTACTTTTAGTGGGAATAATCGCGAAAAAATCTCTCGAGAACTGTTCAGCGAGCGCTTCATCTTTCACTCCCACGGCCTGTAAAGGATAAAAGAAACGTTGGCTGTTCAATTCATCCTTCGTTATCTTTCCTTCACCGTACTCAATCCAGAGTTCGGTATTTCTTTGCTGATAAAGAGTATAATAATGATTGAATGAATCAAAATAGCGGTCGAACGAATATTTCTGATATACTTCCTCAAAAGTATCACGAGCATTTTGAGAAAAAGCCCAGATGGTATCATCAAGATCAAAAAAAAGATTTTTATATTTCATCAGTAGTTATATAATAAGAAACAAAAAAGCCAATGTGCTAATTTCTTGAATCCAGGAATCAGCACATTGGCAATTCAAAAAGGGATATCTACCTTATTTTACCTGGATAACCAAGTATCTGGATACACTCCAGAATTCAGTAGGATTAGTAATCTTCAATGTCAACTGGCCTTTATCATCTTTTACCAATTCATAAGAACCGGACGGATGAGTAGTCAGTAACTCAGCACGTTTAGAGTACAACTTGATTTCTTTGGTTGTACGGATATCGATCTGCGTGAAATAATCCTTATTGAAATCAGCGCTCTTCAATACATCTCCGCTCTGAAGAATCTTTTGAGCTTTCAATTCAGATTTAGTACCAAATACGAACCAGGCAGCATTCAGACTCTTTTTCCTGTTCTGCAACGGTTTTAGCTTTCGCTTCGTTTTCTGCGGCCAGAGTTTCTTTTGCTACAGACAGATCGCTGACAGCAGCATCCAATTCCTGAATACGGATATTCTTGGAAGCCAGTTCTGTTTGAAGTTCTTCGATACGTTGTTGTTTAGCGTTCAATTCAGCAGTCAAAGCGGCAACAGCTTTTTTCATCTGTGCAGAATTGTAATTACTGTTCTTCAACTGTGCCTGCAACTTTGCAATCTGCGCTTTGTTTTCTTCCATCTGCTTGGAGATGAATTCGATGTCAGAAGCAATCTGTTGCTTGGCGCTGGCAGAGTTTTCAGTGATGGTTCCACGCTGCAAGTCAACACGACTTTCGGCAGCATTGATCTTACGGAAACCTTCCTGAACTTCATTGAAAGTACCCATCATATCATCCAGTTCAGCGTTGCGCTGGTTCAACTCCATCAAAAGAGAATCATTTTCTGCCTTCAGGTCTTTACTTCCACCTCCCAGGCTGTTACACGAAGCTAACAAAGCTGCGCATACTAATAAAACAGCTAACTTTTTCATACGTTTACGTTTTACGTTTTTTAATGAAGTTATTTAATCGTCTATTCCTGCAAGTACTATCACAATCTCGCCCCGAGGGTCGGTAGCGGTAAAGTGTTCTATCAGTTCACTCAAAGTGCCGCGAACCGTTTCTTCATGGAGTTTGGATATTTCTCGCGACACGGTTGCCTGACGCTCCATACCGAAATATTCGGCAAACTGTGTCAACGTCTTCAACAAACGATGGGGTGATTCATAAAACACCATCGTACGGCGTTCTTCCGCCAATGTCTTCAGTCGTGTCTGCCGTCCTTTCTTCTGGGGGAGAAATCCCTCGAAGCAGAACTTCTCGTTCGGCAATCCCGATGCAACGAGTGCCGGAACAAAAGCGGTTGCTCCCGGCAAGCACTGCACTTCAATACCGTTGCGCACACATTCACGAACAACCAGAAATCCGGGATCGGAAATTCCAGGCGTTCCGGCATCCGAAATTAGTGCCACCGTTTCACCTGCCTTTATTCTATTAACAACACTTTCCACCGTTTTATGTTCATTAAATTTGTGGTGGGATTGCATTGCATTCTTTATTTCAAAGTGTTTCAGCAAGATACCGGAAGTACGTGTATCCTCCGCCAAAATCAGATCGACCTCTTTCAGAACTTTGATAGCCCGAAAAGTCATGTCCTCCAGATTCCCTACCGGCGTAGGCACCACATATAGCTTTCCCATCTGTTTTTGTTTTATGCTGATTGATTAAAATATTTCTTTAGCAGCTCCAGAAAGTCGTTCACCGCCTCCTTTTCTTCATTCAATTCGACTTTCGAGGACAGAAATGCGACTGCAGTCTTGTAGGAACTCATTACTGATATCTGTTCGATAACCCGATTCATCAAATCAGTGTTGCCTCCGAACAGTTCACGAGAAAAACGGAAAGAATCATTCAAGCTGATAGCATGTCGCAAGCCGGCAGACAGTTTGAGACTTTCTCCCAACACAGCCGATTTAGATTCTTCCTCTTTCACAACAGTTTCAACGACAGGTTCCAACAATTGCCGATTCCTCTTTTTTTCCCTTCTTCTTCTTCTTCTTCTTCTTCTTCTTCTTCTTCTTTTCTTCTGCTGCTGCTGCTCTTCTGCTTCTGCTGCCCCGCTATTACGACAGGTTTCTCTTCCGCAACAATGGCTTCTCCTTCCTCATCTTCTTTCACAACAACCGATTCGAGAGATTGTATAATAACGGGGAATCTTCTTCAGACCCGGCAACTTCATCCTCCTCTTCCGCTGTCTCTTCCACAGCTGACGGAGAAATTACCTGAACAGCATCCACCTCCTGCTGCAGTTCTTCCAAACGCCCCTGCATCCGTGTAATGCTCCGCTTCAACAGTTCAGACAAAGTCGGAGTCGGCTCCTTGGTAAATGAATCCATGAGATACTTCAACTCATGAACATCCAACTCAATATCTGTTAATAGCTTCTGTTTCATGTCAGTCCATTGTTTTTATGGTGCGAATGTAGGAATAATTTATGCAATAACTTAAAATAATGGATAATTTAACAGTTCTTGTACATCGAATTGTTTACCTTTGTCCACTCATTTATTTAATCAAGAAAACACAAAATCTCATGGTATTATTTTCAGAAGACCACATACAGGAGACTAGAAGAAGAGGCCGGATCGAAGTAATCTGCGGTTCTATGTTCTCCGGAAAGACAGAGGAATTGATTCGTAGAATGAAGAGAGCGAAATTGCGAAACAACGTGTCGAGATATTCAAACCTGCTATCGACACCCGTTATTCAGAAGAAGACGTAGTCTCTCACGACAGCCATTCTATCGCCTCCACTCCCATCGATTCGTCAGCCAGCATTTTACTGTTTACTTCTGAGATAGATGTAGGTAGGTATTGATGAAGCACAGTTCTTCGACAGCGGTTTGATTGATGTATGCAACCAGCTTGCCAACAATGGAATCCGTGTTATCATTGCAGGATTGATATGGACTTCAAAGGGAATCCCTTCGGACCGATGCCTCAATTATGTGCCATTGCCGACGAGGTCTCCAAGGTTCATGCTATCTGCGTGAAGTGCGGTGATCTGGCATCTTTCTCTCATCGTACCGTCAAGAATGACAAGCAGGTACTTCTAGGAGAAACAGCCGAATACGAGCCGCTTTGCAGGAATGTTATCTCCGTGCACGGGGGGGGACGGAGCAGAAAGATATAAACTCTATATTAAAACATATATGGAAAGAAAAAGAAGATAACATTCGACAGTTTTATACGTGGTTCCATCGGATGTGTACTGGTGGTAGGGATACTAATGCTTGTGGAACGGCTCAGCGGAGTGTTATTACCTTTCTTTATAGCCTGGCTGATCGCCTACATGGTTTATCCGTTAGTCAAGTTTTTCCAGTATAAGCTACGGTTAAAGAGCCGTATTGTTTCTATCTTCTGCGCCTTGTTTCTGATTACTCTTGTCGGAGTATCCTTTATTTTATTTGTTGGTGCCTCCCATGGTTTCGGAAATAGGCAGGATGAATGACTTACTGGTAACCTACCTCACCAATGGAGCCGGGAATAATGTGCCCAAGAATCTTTCCGAATTCATTCATGAGAATATTGATCTTCAGGCGCTCAACCGTATATTAAGCGAAGAGAATATTCTTGCAGCCATCAAAGATACAGTGCCCAGAGTGTGGCCCTGCTTGCGGAGTCGCTCAATATCCTGTTCAGCATTCTCGCCTCCTTTATCATATTATGATATGTAGTCTTTATATTGTTGGATTATGAAGTCATAGCCGAAGGATGGCTGCATCTGCTGCCCAACAAGTATCGTACCTTCGCATCCAACCTCGTACATGATGTACAGGACGGCATGAACCGGTATTTCCGTGGTCAGGCACTGGTTGCCTTTTTGTGGGGATTCTGTTCAGTATAGGCTTCCTTATTATCGATTTTCCGATGGCTATCGCTCTGGGGCTTTTCATTGGAGCGCTTAATATGGTTCCCTTACCTGCAAATCATCGGTTTCCTCCCCTACGGTCCTATTGGCGATCCTCAAAGCTGCCGATACGGGGGAGAGAATTTCTGGATTATCATTGCATGCGCACTGGCAGTCTTCGCCATCGTCCAAATTATACAGGATACTTTCCTCGTCCCCAAAATCATGGGAAAGATTACGGGGCTGAATCCTGCCATCATCCTTTTATCCCTTTCTATATGGGGTTCATTAATGGGAATGCTGGGTATGATCATTGCCTTGCCTCTGACCACTTTGATGCTCTCCTACTACCAACGCTTTATTATCAACAAAGAAAAGATAAAATATGATGAAGCCGAAACTACTGATAATCAAAAAACAAGCCACAACTAGGAAAAATAATTGAAACTTTTTTCTACGTAATGCTTGCAAATTAAATAAAAGTAACTACCTTTGCACCCGCAATCAGGAAATAACTGATTCGCAAATAAGGATTGATTCGCTAGCTCAGCAGGTAGAGCACAACACTTTTAATGTTGGGGTCCTGGGTTCGAGCCCCAGGCGGATCACAAAAAAAAGAGAGCAATTCAAAGTTATTTTTTGAGTTGCTCTTTTTCATAACGCAAGATGTGCAATATCTTAAACCAAGGATGATGGTAAAAAGGTAAGCCCCCGATAAAAGTACCCGTATAAATATAGAATCGCTATATAAATCTAATAAATTTATAGCGATTCTTTGTTTATAATCTGCTTTTCATTAGAGTATTGTTAGATTTCTTTGGAGTTTCTCTGTTTCAGTAATTGGGTAACAACTCTTTTAGGTCTTTTACCCTGTCTCTTGTATAATATGGCATCGGTAAGCCATTCTCTGGGATTAACTTGAGATGCTTTTGCTGGTGCTAACAATGAACATATAAGCTGTGTTTTCCACTGTCTCATGATTTCCTAAAACAAGAAGTTTTGTTTCAAAAAACAAAATATTTAGATATAACTCTCTGAAAATAAGATAAATACAGAGAGTGTAAAAGATGCAGGTAACGATTTAGATATGGAAGTCCTGCTTCGGGTTACACTGCTTTGCATAGTTTCAAATAACTCATATACAAAAGTAGAAATATTGGGGATATAACAAAATATTTTCTTGTCTATTTTTTGTATAAATCTGATTATTAAAGTATTAATAAGTACAGTTGTACTTTTTATTGATACTGCGTAGGAAAGGCCGGTGAAGCACATGAATAAAAACATATCACGCATGGCACGCTGGCGTTTGTATCTCAGTTCTATACGGATTATCCTTTGCAGTTCCTTCGGAAAGGAAGGAGCGCTCTTGTATTCGGGCATACACTCGAATGATGCGAACGGATGAACCCGTATCCAGCCTTTTTCCTGTGCGATATACATCAGCCATTTCAGGGTATTGACACGCCCGAAGGAGCAATACGTAACTGAACGAAGTATTACTGA
>VOFI01001920.1_pt1 | contig 34278 bp, 61 predicted proteins | sample 5384131 | NCBI WGS metagenome assembly VOFI01 (sample SAMN12384728, study PRJNA508395) | human gut metagenome | isolation source: healthy gut H | host: Homo sapiens
TAAATATTGATGCCGACGAGATCACAATGAACACCACCTTCGTGGACGACCTGGGAGCCGACTCCTGGATGTATTCCAGATCATCATGGGCATTGAGGAGGAGTTCGATATCGAGATCCCCACAGAGGCTGCTGAAAAGATCGTCAGCGTAGGCGACGCCGTAGAGCAGATCAAAAAACGCATTAAATTAAACCTTTCCGGAAATCCGGAAATCGGGGGCTGCTGCAAAAAGGGACACTCAGATACGACTCTTTTTGCTCCAGCTCCATTTTCCATTATAAGGAGGAAACATTCTTGGATAAAAAATTGAAAATGCTGGAGGAGATCATCGGATATACCTTAAAAAACGAGCACCTTCTTCCCCCATGCCCTGAGAAGAATGAGCCACTGACAAAAAAAAGGCAACGTTTTATTTTAAACGATATTGAGCATAAACAGCTCTTTTACGATAGCAAAACTATTTTACAGGAGATCGTACAGAGCGGATTTTAAGGATCCTCTGAACCTATGAGCTTATAAGCGGAAGAGGGACCGGATCACAACAAAGACCTTTGAGGTCTGCGCAAAGATCGGTTCCTAGAGGATGGGCAGGCGGCGGCCGCACGAAAAAGGTGAGAGCAGACTTCTGCGGCCTACCGGGGGATCTGCCAAAGAAAAAAACAGACCTGTAGAAAAGGTGCAGTATGTATTTAAAACCATAGAAATTCAAGGATTCAAATCTTTTGCCAATAAGATCGTATTTGAATTTCATAATGGAATCACAGGGATCGTGGGCCCCAACGGCAAATCTGGGAAAGAGCAATGGTTGATGCAGTCCGCTGGGTGCTGGGAGAGCAGAAGGTGAAGCAGTTAAGCGGGCGCTTCCATGCAGGACGTGATCTTTCCGGCACGGAGACCGAGATGAAGCCCCAAGGGGTTTGCCTATGTGGCCATTACCCTGATAACTCCGATCACAAGCTGGCCATTGATTTTGACCAGGTCACGGTTTCCCGGCGGATCTACCGGTCTGGAGAGCGAAGTACCGGATAAATGGGCAGCCCTGCCGCCTGAAGGATATCAACGAGCTGTTCTACGACACCGGTATCGGCAAGGAAGGCTACTCCATCATTGGACAGGGCCAGATCGACAAGATATTAAGCGGCCGGCCGGAGGAACGGAGGAGCTTTTTTGATGAGGCTGCCGGGATCGTAAAGTTCAAGCGGAGAAAGGCCATTGCCCAGAAAAAATTAGAGGACGAAAAGCAGAACCTGGTCCGGGTCTCCGACATCCTGGGAGAACTGGAAAAGCAGGTGGGGCCTCTGGAAAAGCAGGCCGCATCAGCCAGGGAATACCTCCGGCTCAGGGAGGAGATGAAGCGGTTCGATGTGAACCTGTTCCTCGACAGAAATGGAGGATACGGACCGGACCTTACGGGAGCTGGAGGAAAAAGAGCCGGATCGTAAGCAGCCATATGGAGGAATCCAGGCAGGAATCAGAGCAGTTAAAGGAAGAGTATGACCGGATCGCTGAAAACATCGCGGCCCTGGACCAGACCATCACCGAAAAGCAGGCTCTGGGAAATGAGGCGCGGATGAACGCCAGGAACCTGGAGGGCCGGATCAGCGTGCTCAATGAACAGATCCGTGCCGAGGAAATGAACGCCGAGCATATCCGGAGCCGGATCGCTGCCATTGAATCAGAGCTTCAGGAAAAAAAGAAAGGGACAGAAGCCGCCATCAGGAAGAAAAGCAGCAGCTTAAGATCCAGGTGGAGGCCATGGAGAAGCGGCTCCGTGAGGGAGAAGACCAGCTGGAGCAGGCTTCTTCCCGTGTATCCGGCCTTGAAAGATCCATTGAGGACGGAAAAGCGGCGTTGATCGGAGCGCTCAATGAACGCTCCGGTCTTTCTGTAAAGAAGCAGCGGTACGATACCCTTTTGGAGCAGGTCCAGGTGCGCCGTTCAGAGGTGGCCCAGAAGCTCTTAAAGGTAAAGACCGACGAGGAGGCCTGGGATGGTCAGATCCAGGAGCAGGAAAAGGCCTTAGCCTCTGTGAACCAGGCCATCGAGACCCTGGTCACAAAGGGCGAGATACTGGAAGGGGGAGGCAAGAGAGGCGGCCGGACAGATTGCCCGTCTCAATAAAAATCTCAACAACGCCCAGCAGGAATACCACACCTCCTATACCCGCCTGGAATCCTTTAAGGAAACCTGGCGGAGCGGTACGACGGTTATGGAAACAGCATCCGGAGGGTCATGGAATGCCGCGACCGTGTCGGGGGATCCACGGAGTCGTGGCAGACCTTCTGGACGTTCCGAAGGAATACGAGACGGCCATTGAAACGGCCCTGGGAGGAAGCATCCAGAACGTGGTCACTGACTCCGAGGAGACAGCCAAGATCCTGATCGGTCATCTGAAAAAAGAACCGGTACGGACGGGCCACCTTCGTGAAAAGCTGGTCAAGGCCGACAAACAGTATGGGGACTGGTCCAGTATCTCCTGGGGCGGGTCCTGGTGGTGGACCATTGGACCATGCCATTGCCATTGCCAGAAAATACCAGTATTCCATCCGCATGGTAACTTTGAGGGCGAGCTTTAAACGCCGGCGGCTCCATGAGCGGCGGCGCCTTTAAAAATTCCAGCAATCTTCTGGGACGGAGAAGAGATGGAGGAAATGGAGGAGGCCTGTTAAAAATGCTCTCCTGGCCAGTGGACCGGATCCAGAAGGAGCTGGTCTTCCAGGAAGCCTTCTGGAGAATGAAAAGAACAGCAGCCTTTCCAGTGTCCGGACCTCTCCAGGCCCATGGTATCTGGAGCAGAATACGGCAAAGCTTGGAATCCTGCGGCAGCTGAACCAGAAGAAGACGGGAGCTGACAGAATCCTCCGCAGACATGAACCTGGAAAACCGCCAGCTGGAGGAGCAGATGCGTGAGATTCGAAGGAATATCGCCGGACTCCTGGCATCCATGGAGGAGCTGGAGGCAGAAAAATACCGCCAGGAACGAGGCGATCACATCCGATGGAATGCTTCTTGAGGCGGCGAGAAACCAGCGGGAAAAAGGCCTCCAGGGCCCTTTCCCCAGATCCAGCTGGAGGCCGCTGGTCTCAGCAGCAGGATTCGTTCCTGGACCAGAACCTCAGCCGTCTTGAGGAGGAGACCGGAAGGCTCCGGGCTGAGGTCACAAGGCCCTGGCTCCGGCCGGAGACAGCGAAGCAGGCCGTAAAGGAGCGGCTCCTGGAGATCGAAGCCAGAAAAGCAACAGATCTGTGCGGTCCAGGAGGAGGCCGGAACGTTCATGAAGGAAAGCCGAAGGGGCCAGACAGGAAAAGGAAGCCCTGGGCGCTGGACAAAGGATTTCTTTTTGCCCGGAGGGAAGCCCTTTCTGACCGGCTTTCCAGGCTGGACAAGGAGCTGTTCCGCCTGCAGGGACAGAAAGAAAAGCAGGAAGAAAATGGGATCCTCCGTGGAATATATGTGGAGCGAGTATGAGCTGACGCGGACCGCTGCCCAGGAGCTGAGGGACGACAGCCTGGTTTCCGTACCAGAGATGAAACAGCAAATCACTGAGAGGAAAAACAGGATCCGTGCCCTGGGAAATGTCAATGTCAACGCGATCGAGGATTATAAAGAAGTATCGGAACGGTACGAATTTATGAAGACCCAGCACCAGGACCTGGTCACTGCCCAGGAGGCCCTTTACCAGATCATCGAGGAGCTGGACACCGGCATGCGGCGCCAGTTCACAGAACGGTTTGCCCTGATCCGTGCGGAGTTTGAAGGTATTTAAGGAGCTGTTCGGCGGCGGCCACGGCACCCTGGAGCTGATGGAGGACGAGGACATCCTGGAGGCCGGGATCCAGATCATCTCACAGCCCCCTGGAAAAGAAACTTCAGAACATGATGCAGCTTTCCGGGTGGAGAAAAAGCACTGACAGCCATTGCACTCCTTTTTGCGATCCAGAACCTGAAGCCTTCACCATTCTGTCTTCTGGACGAGATCGAGGCGGCCCCTGGATGATTCCAACGTGGACCGGTACGCAAAATATCTGCACAAACTGACAAACACACCCAGTTCATCGTCATCACCCACCGGCGTGGCACCATGGTGGCCGCAGACCGGCTTTATGGGATCACCATGCAGGAAAAAGGCGTTTCCACGCTGGTATCTGTGTAAGCCCGATCGAAAGCAGGCGATTTAGATAAAATAGTAGGAGGATATCCATGGAAGAGAAGAAAAAGGGATTTTTTTCCCGTCTGGTAGCCGGACTTACCAAAAAACAAGGGAAAACATCGTTTCCGGTATGGATTCGATCTTTTCCGGCTTTTCAGCCATAGACGAGGACTTTTTATGAGGAGCTGGAGGAGACCCCTCATCATGGGAGATATGGGGATCCAGACCACCATGTCTGTGCTGGAGGAATTAAAAAAGGCCGTGAAGGAGCAGCACATCAAGGATCCGGCCCAGTGCCGCCAGGTGCTCATCGACAGCATCCGGAAAAAAAATGGACCTGGGCGAAAAACGCGTATGAATTTGAACACAGGAAATCCGTGGTCCTGGTGATCGGCGTCAATGGTGTAGGAAAGACCACCTCCATCGGAAAACTGGCCGACCAGCTGAAGTCCGACGGAAAGCGGGTGATCCTGGCGGCTGCCGATACCTTCCGGGCCGCTGCCATCGAACAGCTCTCCGAGTGGGCTGACCGGGCCGGCGTGGATCTGATCGCCCAGAAGGAGGGATCGGACCCGGCAGCCGTGATCTATGATGCCATTGCCGCCGCAAAATCCAGGAATGCCGATGTTCTGATCTGCGATACGGCGGGGCGGCTTCACAATAAGAAAAAATCTGATGGAAGAGCTTAAAAAGATCAACCGGATCATTGATAAGGAGTATCCGGAGGCATACCGTGAGACCCTGGTGGTCCTTGACGGCACCACCGGACAGAATGCCCTGGTACAGGCGCGTCAGTTCATGGAGGCCGCCCCCATCACGGGCATCATCCGACCAAGCTGGACGGAACTGCCAAAGGGCGGAATCGCCGTTGCAATCCAGTCGGAACTGGGAATTCCAGTCAAATACGTGGGAGTTGGAGAGAAGATCGACGATCTGCAGAAGTTCAGCTCGGGGGATTTTGTAAACGCCTGTTTCAGTCTGATACCAGAAATAAAGGAGGAATAAAGCCAATGGAAATGAAGGAGCTCACACTGGAAAAATTTGAGGAAAGCGTCGGAGATCTGAAAAAAGTGACCCAGGAAACGAAGCTGGTCTTCAGTGAATATTTTTCTCAAGCCAGTCGGGAAACAAGGTATACTTCAAACCGGAAAATATGCAGCGGACCGGCGCTTATAAGGTCAGGGGGGCTTACTATAAGATCAGCCAGCTTTGTCCAGAGGAAGAAAGGAGAAGGGGCTGATTACCGCATCTGCAGGAAACCATGCCCAGGGCGTAGCTTATGCGGCCAGGCTGGCAGGTGTAAAGGCCACAGTGGTGATGCCGGTGACGACCCCTCTGATCAAGGTGAACCGGACAAAAGCCTGGGAGCCGATGTGGTGCTGTCCGGGAATGTATTTGACGAGGCCTGTGCCCATGCATATGAGCTGGCGGAGGAGCACGGCTATACCTTCGTTCATCCTTTCAATGACCTTCAGATCGCAACCGGACAGGGCACCATTGCCATGGAAATCATCAAGGAGCTTCCCACGGTGGACTACATCCTGGTTCCCATCGGAGGCGGCGGTCTCTGTACCGGTGTTTCCACACTGGCCAAGCTTCTGAACCCGAAGATAAAGGTCATTGCTGTGGAACCGGCAGGAGCCGCTTGCATAAAGGTATCCCCTGGAAGCCGGAAGGTGGTGGGTTCCCCAGGTCAACACCATTGCGGACGGCACGGCGGTACAAACGCCCGGCGAAACCTTTTGTTCCCTATATCCAGGAAAATGTGGATGAGCATCATCACCATTGAGGACAGCGAGCTGACCCTGTCCTTCCTGGACATGGCGGAAAACCACAAGATGTTCGTGGAAAATTCCGGCCTTTTTAACGGTGGCTGCCTTAAAGCATCTGATTTACAGGGAAAAAGAAGATTGTCTCTATTTTAAGCGGCGGCAATATGGATGTGCTGACCATGGCCACTGTGGTCCAGAATGGCCCGATCCTGCGGGATCGTATTTTTACAGTTTCTGTGATGCTGCCCGATAAGCCTGGCCAGCTGGCCGCCGTATCTGCCCTGATCGCAAAGCTCCAGGGAAATGTGATCAAGCTGGATCATAATGTATTTGCCAATGTAAACCGTTCTGCCGGGGTCCTTCTCACCATCACCATGGAAACCTTTGGAACGGAGCATAAAAACAGATCCTCCAGGCCCTGAGGACGCTGGATATGCTTTCCGTCTGCGGAGCGGACCTCCAGGATCTATATGTAGGCCGGAGAAGATCTGGTATGAAATTCCGGCCTGTTCCAGATACCGCAGGCCGGAGCAAAAAGGGGATATGATTATGAATACAAGAGAAGATCTGCCGGGGATCGTAAGGAACGGCGTTTACTTTGTACGCTGGACGCTTATTTCCCTCCTGATGGGAACGGTCTGCGGCCTGGTGGGAACGGCCTTCGGGTTTGGTGTTGCTTATTCCCAGCAGTTTTTCCGCGAGAATCCATTTATGCTCTTTCTGATGCCTGTATCCGGCATCCTCATCGTACTGGTGCATAAGGCCCTGGACCAGGTGGGAAATAAGGGGACCAATCTGATCCTGGAATCCATTTCCTCCACGGAGCAGATCCGTTTTTTCCACGCTGCCCTGTATTTTTATTTCCACCATCGAGCCATCGACAGGCGCTTCCGCAGGCAAAGAGGGGCGGCGCTGCAGATCGGGGGATGCATTGGAAACACCCTGGGCGGTCTTTTTTCATATGGATGAGCGGGATAAAAAGGTTGCCATCATGAGCGGCATGAGCGGCTGCTTCGGGCTATTTTCAGGACTCCCCTGGCCGCCTCCATGTTTGGGATGGAAGTGATCAGCGTCGGAGTTGCGTATTACGCGGCTCTTGTTCCCTGTGTGTTTTCCGCCTTTATCGGCTCCTTCATCTCCTCAGGCTGGGGCTCCATGGAGAAGCCTTTACCATCCTTCATGTACCGGAATTTTCCCTTAAGCCGGCGGCTCTCATTGTGCTCCTGGCTCTTTTGGGCGCCTTTGTCAGCGTATGCTTCTGCATCCTGCTTCATGAGGTCCAGAAGCTTTATAAGGCAAAGCTGCAGAATGTTTATGCCGGATCCTCACGGCATCCGCCCTGTTCATCGGCCTTTCTCTGGTATTCGGGCGGGAATACTGCGGAGCTGGCTTTAACCTGGTGGAGGCCGCCATGGAGGGAAATGTTCCCTATGAGGCCTTTCTATTAAAAAATGCTTTTTCACTGCAGTCGCCCTGGGCGGCGGCTTTAAGGGCGGAGAGATCGTCCCGACCCTGGCAGTAGGGGGGCGACCATGGGCGCAGCCTTCGGAAATTTTTTGGGCTTTGAGCCGTCCCTGTGCGCGGCCTGCGGTATGCTGGCCCTTTTTGCCGGTGTGACCAACTGTCCGGTGGCCACCATATTTATGGGGTTTGAGCTGTTTGGGTTTGAGGGGATGAAATATTTTGCCCTGGCCGTATCTGTAAGCTTTGCTCTTTCCGGTTATTATGGTCTGTACAGCAGCCAGAAATTTACCTATTCAAGACGAGGACTGAATTTATCAATCGAAAGGCCCATTAGTCTTTCGCAGCAGAGGGCTTCTGAAGGGAGGCGGATATTACCCTGGAAAGCCCTCTATTTTTAGAAAATATCTTGCAATATTCCGAAAACACTGTATAATATATGTTATAGACTTGCAATTGCAGAGAGGAGCTGTGGGATATGAGTGATAAATTAATTATTACCATTGGCAGAGAATGCGGAAGCGGAGGCAGACATATCGGACAGAAGCTGGCAGAAGAGATGGGTGTTAAATGCTACGACAAGGAGCTTCTTACCCTGGCGGCGAAAAAGAGCGGACTCTGCAGAGAACTGTTTGAGACACATGATGAAAAACCCACCAGCAGCTTTTATATTCCCTTGTGATGGATACATACTCCCTGGGATATACAAATTCCGCTTATATGGATATGCCCATCAACCATAAGATCTTTCTGGCCCAGTTCGATACGATCAAGCAGCTGGCTTCGGAGGAATCCTGCGTGATCATCGGCCGCTGCGCCGATTATGCCCTGGCAGAATTCCCCAATGTAGTCTCTGTGTTTATTACTGCGGATGAGGATGTAAAGATCCGTACTCTGATGGAACGCCATCAGATCTCTGAATCCCAGGCCAGGGACGTTATGATCAAGACCGATAAGAAGAGGGCCAGCTATTATAATTATTACTCCAGCAAGCGCTGGGGAGATTCAAAGAGCTATGACCTTTGCATCAACAGCAGCAAAACCGGAGCAGACGGAGCCATAAAGGTCATCCGGGAATTTGCCAGGATCAAAGCAGGAATATGCAAAAAATAAAGTAAAGGGACAGATAAAAAGCCTCCCCAGTCCCGGCAGAAGCCGGATGGCTGCGGAGGCTTTTTGTGGACAAAAAAAAAATTAAGAAAGAATTTAAGAAATCCAGACGGGTTGTATGATATACTTATCGTGCTGTCTTTAGCCCGTCCGGCAGCGCCTATCTACGAGAATTTTTACAGCAGGTATTACGATATGAAAAAAATCTGAATCTATATAAGGGGATGCGTCCTGCGGCCGTGATGCTCCTTTGTACATGCATTGCATTTTCGGCCGTCATGCCCCTACGTCCCGCCGGCATTACCGGCAGCAGCGGAGGAATCCTCTGGGGAAACAGAGTATCTTTCGGAAACGGCTTCCACGGCCAGGGAAGAAACGGAGACAGAAGAGAGCAGAGAAACGGCTGCCGCCATGGATGAGACGGCTCCAGCTCCGTACAGGCTCAATTTGCCCATATGTATGAGGAAGGGGCAGAAGAAAGCTATGCGGAAATCCTTATGAAGGAGCTGATCCGGAAGGATTCCCAGTGGTACGCGGGTATCTATGATATGGCTAATATGGCTCCCTCCAGACTGGCTTCACGTCTGGGACGTTCCCAGGCCAAGGTACTGGGAAAACACAATCCTGCCTCCTTATCACAGGATCGGAGGATCCTTCGACCTGGGCGGTGGAGCATTTTAAAATGTCCGTGTATCCTTTTATGACGGAGATGGAAATATCACGTCTGCTGTATCCAATGCCCAGCAGATCCTTTCCATGGCAAGCGTATACTGTTATTACAATGAGATCCACGACCTGGACCAGATCCGGCAATACACAGACCAGCTTTGGAGTGCTTCCCATTCTTACAGCGCGTCCATGGGAGATGTATATTTCTGCGGCGGCTGTGTGGATCCATCCCAGATCCCTTCGGAGAGGAGACAGATTCCGAGCTGGAGGAGAGGATCATTTTAATGGAGAAAGCAGTATCAATACGGAAATTTCCGTTGCTGAATCCAGCCAGGCCGCAGAAGGGACCGGTGAAGATGGAGAGAGCATATCCGGTGCCTCCGGTGATTCCCTTCAGTTCGGGCCTCGTATCGGACCCTTTTTCGAGAGGAAATTCCGGAAGCCTTGCAGCTTCTTCTACAGAAAAAACAACACCAGCCTTTGCCGGAACCACAGTCCAGGTGGAGACCACCACCAGTCCCCTGGATTCTCTAGCCGAAACTGCTGAAAGCGTATACATGGAAGAGACAAAGCCAAAGGTTACCATTGTAAGGCCCGGGAGAGTCTAAGGAAAGCCAGGAAATGTCCAGCGCTGCTTCGTCTGCGCCCCAGACGTCCGGATCTGCTGGTCCGACGGCTGCCTCTTCTTCACAGGCCCCATCCCCGGTCTCCTCAGAAGCACCAACCCCCGAGCCCCAGCCAACAGAGCCAACAGAAAGCCGGAATGCTGTGATCATCCGGCCAGAGGAGCCGGATCAGGCTGCTCTGGTCTTTGATCCGGAAGCTGCAGATATGCTTAAGGGGGATCACCGTATATATACAGCCGCAGTTTCGTCAGAAAGCTCCAGGAGCGCATCCTCCCAGACATCCCTCATCTGCCCCGGACACATCGATCTGAGGATCACTGCCAAAGTCCAGAGCCTGGAGGAGGCTGAAAGCCTGTTTTCCATAGATCCTGCTGGAAACACAGTGGAAGAGGGGAAGCGCCTGGGCTGGCTGGAATGACCGTGCACGGGCCTTTGTAAACACATCAGCCGTCAGGACTGGACGGAGCTTTATGACATCAGTGTTACGGTGGAAGGCACCAAAGCCCCGCTTTCCAGTACAGAGATCGAATCCTATATGAAAAACTTCCGTCTGACACATCAGAGGAACGGAAGGAGATCATCCGTTTTGCACTGCAGTCTGTGGGAAAGGTTCCCTATTACTGGGGCGGCAAGGCCAGCGCCAGAAATTACAGCGGCAACAACTTTGGTTCCATTACGATCCCCGACCACAGGGGGCCGTATCTGAAGGGCTCGACTGCTCCGGCTGGATCAACTGGGTATACTGGTCTGTGACAGGCGAACGCCTTCCTTATGAGGGGACCGAGGGGCTTAAGTCCACGGGACGGCCGGTGAACCGAGCAGACCCTAAAGCCCGGGGATATTATCGTCATCACCGGAAAAACTCCCCATGTGATCATGTTTTTAAACTGGCGCCCAATGGGCAGATCCAGTGTATCCACGAAACTGGTTCTGCAGACAATGTGACAGTTGGCGTCATGACCGCCAACTGGCCATATTACAGGAATCTGCTGGATTAAACAAACTTAAATGTTTAAGTGAACAGACCTCCAGGTTGTCCTGGAGGTCTGTGACTGATATAGGGCAGAAATTATTTCTTCCAGCATTGGACAGCGATAACCGGTCTGTGGGTCTTCTCCAGCGCGACTGCAGACGGCTTTTTTATGCAGCTACATGTCTTTCAGAAGGCTGCTGATAAGGATCTCAAATCCGGATACAATCCGGCGCTGACCGGGCTGTGGAACGGAAGATGATCGAGCGGCGTCTTCGGCGTAACGGTATACGGTAGTACGTTCCTTCTCTGGATCCACGATCCAGTATTCCTGGACCCCGGCCTCAGAATACAGAGTGTTCTTTGTGGAATAATCCATCCGACGACTGGAAGGAGAGACAATTTCAATGATCCAGTCGGGAGCACCGAAACAGCCCTGGTCATGGAGCTTGTTCCGGTCGCAGATTACGGAGATATCCGGTTCCACCCAATTTTTATCATCGGCATCCAGGTTCACGGCGAAAGGGGCCATAAGCAGCTGGCAGTTTCCAGCATGAGAGAAGATATATTCCTGGATCACGAAAGACAGCTTAGCGATCAGAAATTGATGCCGATAGCTGGGCGGGGCCATATCATACAGGGTCCCGTCTATCAGCTCGGCGCGCTGACCCTCTGGAAGGTTCCAGTAGTCTTTTGATGTATGATACTGTTTTGGTAATGGCATATTGCACCTCCTGGGAATCTATTATATATTTATGATTCATTTCTTTTTCTAAAAATCCAGTACAAGAAAAAAAAAATGAGGTCACATAAAACCAAGTAAAGGCGGAAAGTCTATAAACTATTCGTTAAAGAAGGCTTTCGCGCATAGTTATAGATCGCTCTGCAATCAGCATTCCCCCGCCTTTTTTCTGCCCTCAGCCGTCTCTCTCCATACTCCTGCCTTCCATATCTATTTGACAAGCAAAGGCAGATAATATTCCACAAACAGATAAACGACTGTGAGCACGATCCCGACAACCAGCACCCGGTTCATTACTTTTCTCATAACAATTTTTCCTTTCTTTTTTCATTATGTATAGACAGCGCCAGAACCATTAAAGGTACGGCATAATACGCCCATTCTGTATCATGAACGTTCATGTTTTGATTATAGCACATTCATGATCCATGCTACAAGGAGTTCTTGCATTATCCCTTTGGTTTCTGGTATGATGGTCCATGGGCACAACTATTCGTGAAATACGTTTCCAATGGAACTTGCCCTTTTAATATAATTATTACAGATAATTGAGAGGATCAGCAATTTATGAAATTACAGCGACTTTTTAAGCCTTGTACGAAAGGCAGTGGACGATTACCAGATGATCTCCGCTGGTGACCGCATCGCTATTGGGATCTCCGGAGGAAAGGACAGCCTGGGCACTGCTCTTCGCTCTCCATGAGCTCCAGCGTTTTTACCCATTCCCATTCGAGCTTTGTGCATTTACTGTGGACCTTGGTTTTGGGATCCAGGATTTTAAAAGCCATACAGGCCCTCTGCGACGATTTTTCCATCCCCTATACAGTTATTTCCACGGATATTGCAAAAATCGTTTTCGAGACCCGCAGAGAATCCAATCCATGCTCTCTGCGCAAAAATGCGGAAAGGTGCCTTAAACCAGCAGGCCAGATCCTGCGGCTGCAATAAAGTGGCATACGCCCATCACAGGGATGATATTATAGAAACCATGATGCTTTCATTGATCTATGAGGGACGCTTCTATACCTTCTCTCCCCGTACCTATCTGGACCGGATGGATTTGACGGTGATCCGCCCCATGATGTACGTCAGCGAAGCAGATATCATTGGATTTAAAAATAAATACCAGCTTCCAGTCTGCAAGAATCCATGTCCGGTGGATGGAAAAACCCGGCGGGAATACGTAAAAAATCTCATACGGGATCTGAATCTGGAAAATCCTGGAGTCAAGGACCGCTTTTTCCACGCGGTTCTCTCTGGCAACATTCCCGGCTGGCCATCTCCCTCCTCGGATTCCAGAGGCTCTGAGAAAAATAAAGAAGGAAAGGAAGATAGTCATGGCATCTCTCACTTATCATGAGCAGAAGGATATTGAAAACATCAAAAAGCTGCGGGGACTGATAAAGGAACTCCCTCCCTTCTGTGCAGATTTCTTCCGGGAATCGAACCTCTGACATCCACCAGACCAGGATCGCCTATGCCTATGACCTGCGGATCTTTTTCGATTTTCTGAAAACTTCCAACAGCCAGGTAGCCCGAATGGGGAAAATATCCCCTCTCTGTTCTGGAACAGCTTACAGTTACCGATCTGGAAGAATATATGGAATATTTAAAATGTCATCCTTCTGTGAACAATGAAGATGTATATAATACGGAGCGTGGGATCATGCGGAAGGTTTCATCTTTAAAAAGCTTCTATAATTATTTTTACAGAAATGAACGGATTGAAAAAATCCTGCCTCTCTCCTGCGTCTCCCAAACTCCATGAAAAAGAGATCACACGGTTGGAAATTGATGAGGTGGCACGGCTTCTGGATGAGGTTGAGGAAGGTGAAAAGCTCACAGAAAGGCAGAAACTGTATCATGAACGGACAAAGGTCCGGGACCTGGCCATGCTGACACTTCTTTTGGGGACAGGACTCCGTGTATCGGAGTGTGTCGGATTAAATATAAACGATGTGGATCTGGACGCCTGTGGAGTCGGGGATATTCGGAAGGGCGGAAAGGAATCCATTGTCTATTTCAGCGATGAAGTCCGGGACGTTCTGGAAACGTACCTGGATGAACGCCAGGCCATTGACGCCCTTCAGGTCATGAGGATGCTGTGTTCCTGTCCCTGCAGAAAAAAAGGATGAGCGTCAGAACGGTGGAAAATATGGTAAAAAATATGCGGGTCTTGTTACTCCCCTAAAAAGATCACCCCCATAAGCTTCCGGGCACCTACGGCACCAGCCTTTACCGGAAACCGGCGATATCTATCTGGTAGCATCGGTCCTTGGGCACAGCGATGTCAATACCACCAGGAAGCACTATGCGGCCCAGGAGGACCAGAGACGGAAAAGCGCCAGAAATATAGTCCAGCTAAGGGGAAAAAAAAAAAAGGAACAGGGGCCCCAGTAGTCTGGCTAGTCCGGATACAGACTGGCTGCGGCCTGGAGCCTGCCAGTTACAAACGGCATTCCTTAATAATTAGCTATCCTGCGGCAGATCCGAGAACTACTGCTCCGACGGGATCATACCTGGCTGTCTGGCATAATATACAACAGTCAGGGAGTCCCCGGCCTCAATGGAATCGAAACCAGGCCGTTGATCTCTTTCAGTTCTGATATATACTGGCGGACCTCCATTCCGGAGTTAGCCCTGTATCTTTCAGCAATGGACCACAGAGAGTCCCCGGACGGATCTCAATGTTGGTATAATAACGGTCATAACCGCTCTCCCTCTCCTCTCCGCTGGCAGTTACCAGTGTCTTTCCCAGGAGACAGGATAAAATCATAATGGATGCGGCAAACAAAAAAACAAATACTTTTCATATTCAGTCCCTCCTGCGTCAAAAGAATGTATGTTCGGGAACATTTGTTCTGGTCTCATGATAACACCAGAACAAATGTTTGTCAACAGATTTCCTGCTTTTTTCTCGAACAAAAGTTTGCTTTTTGCCGGACATATGATAGTATATAAAAAGAAATCTATTCCCTTCCAGGGAGGTTTTTTATAAGATATGATATCATTTTTCATAAAAATGATGCAAAGGAGGATCCACATATATGAGCCAGGGTAAAATAACTGAAAAACAGAAAGAAATTCTTGAATTTATAAAAGAAACAATTTTAAGCAAAGGATATCCGCCGGCTGTGCGCGAGATCTGCGAAGCCGTCCATCTGAAATCCACCTCTTCTGTCCACTCCCACCTGGAGACACTGGAGCGGAATGGATACATAAGACGGGATCCCACAAAACCCAGGACCATCGAGATCCTGGATGATGATTTTGCGCTGACCCGCCGGGAAGTGGTCAACGTACCGCTGATCGGGACCGTTGCCGCAGGAATGCCGATCCTGGCAGAGGAGAATATTGAGGATTATATCCCCATCCCTGCGGAGCTGCTTCCCAATAAAAAGAGGTATTTATGCTGAGGGTAAAAAGGAAACAGTATGGTGGAGGCTGGAATCCTCAACGACGACAAGGTGATCGTCGCAAAGCAGCCTGTGGCTGAAAACGGGGATAAGGTGGTTGCCCTCCTGGGGAGATTCTGCAACGGTAAAAACCTTCTATAAAGAATCCGGCCACGTCCGCCTGCAGCCGGAAAATTCTTCTATGGACCCGATCATCGTGGACGACGTCCAGATCCTTGGAAAGGTCATCGGCCTGTTCCGGTTTATGAATTAGCAGGAATGATGCCTGCCTGCGGCGGGCTGCTGCGGCCGCAGACGTTCCTTCCGCCGTATCGCGAACCCTGCAGAGCATTTTATATGCCACAGGACACGCATTTCAGTAACCAAAAGCACCGGCATCCCCCTTAGAGAATAGCCGGTGCTTCGGTATATTTTTTGTCAGACTGAGTTCCGGATCAGTCCAGTTCCTCTACGGATCCTACGACCTTTCCGTCTCTCCAGATGCGCTCCAGATCATAGAACAGCCGGTCTTCCTTGGAAAATACATGAACGATCACATCGCCGTAGTCCAAAAGGACCCATGTTGAGCTTAGATTTCCCTCTTTCTGGCGGCACTCAAAGCCAGCTTTAAAGAGCTTTTCCTCCACATTATCGATCAGAGCCTGGGTCTGGCTGCTGTTGGATGCGCTTGCCAGTACAAAATAATCTGCAATAACTGTTACACCCTGGATATCAATAATTTTTATATCTTCTCCCTTTTTCTCGTCCAGCGCTTCGACTGCGAGTCTTACCATTTCTTTTGACTGATTCAACTGTGTTTTCCTCCTTTATTTTCTCTGGCCCGATTTCTCCGTTCCCGGCTGCGGCCTGTTCCTGGCTTCTTCTTGCTGCCACCGCACGCATATGATTACAGGCGGCAATGGTCAAAGGATCAATGGGGCAGTCCAGGGTACCCAGGTAACGGAGAATGCTCTCCATAATGGCCAGACAGGCCCGATCCAGATCTTCAAAGGCCAGCTTTTCATCCTGGGCAGATCCGCAGCTTTATAACGCCGGGGCTCAATATAATCTGCCACATAAAGGATCTTATCCAGCATCCCCATGTCTGTTTTTCCTGTGGTATGACACGCAATGGCGCTTAAGATCTCTTCATCGTCCACTCCGTATTTTTCCCTGGCCATCCACGCTCCCAGCTTTGCATGAAGTTAGGATGGATCCTGTTCTTCGCTTTCAGAAACAGGGATCCCGCGGCTTATGCATTTTTCCAGCATGGTCGGACGGTCGTACCGTTTGGCGCAGTCATGAAGGAGTCCGGCCAGCTCTGCCTTATCCAGATCATATCCGTACCGCATGGCCAGGGCCTGGCAGGTGTAGGAGACTCCCAATGTATGCTCAAACCGCATGGGATCCAGTTTCTTTTTTTTTAAATGCTTTCTTATTTCAATGACTCTGCTGTCCATATGAATATGCCCTTTACTGATTCCGTGTTATCTGCTCTCCTGGTACAGCCTGTGTTCTCTGATGTAAGCGGCCACGGCCCGGGAACCAGCTCTCCTATATCTTCTCCCCTGGCCGCCATGTCCCGGATCCTGGCAGAAGCCACGTTCATTTCTGGATTGTGAAGCACCTGGATATGGGCTCCGTACACGGATTTTAAATAGCTGATCTGCTGATCCAGGGTCCGTCCGGCGGTCATATTCCCCTGCCGGACACCAGAAGCGCGGTAAGCTCCATGACCTTTTCCGGGTGATACCAGGTTTCCAGCTGGAACAGGGAATCGGCTCCAATGATAAAAATAAAATTTGTCCTCCGGGTATTCTTCCTTTAGAAGCTCCAGCGTCTGTGCAGTATACGTATTCCCCTCCCGCTTCATTTCAAAATCAGAGACTGAAAAAAACGGGATCCCCTCCAGCGCCAGCTCCAGCACAGCCAGGCGGTCCTTTCCGTCCGTGATCCGGTGATCTTTTTTATGGGGAGGGATATGGGACGGCATATACCAGATCTCATCCAGCCCGTATTCGGAGCGGGCCTGTCTTCCCAGAAGAAGATGGCCGTTGTGGACCGGATCAAAGGTTCCGCCCATAATGCCGATACGTTTCATGGCAGCTCTCCTTTCCAGCTTACGGGAGAACGATCTTTCTGTCCTTCTCTTCCTTCGCCGGTTTATATAAAACGATCATTCTTCCGATCACCTGTACCACCTGGGAGCGGGTACGCTCTGCCAGGGTCTGGGCCAGGATCTTTCCATCATCCACACAGTTCTTTAAAACATGGATCTTGATCAGCTCACGGGCATCCAGCGCCTCGTTTACAGACTGGGTAAGCTCCGGTGTAAGGCTGGATTTACCGATCTGTAGAATTGGATCCATGGTCATGGCAAGTCCCTTAAGATAGGCCCTCTGCTTGCTTGTCATATGCTCTTCTCCTTATTTATAATACTCAAAAGCCAGACCGTACATACGCACTGTGTCGCCCTCGGAGATTCCGGCCTTTTCCAGTTCATCCAGGATCCCGTTCTGTTTCAGGAATTTCTGGAAGAAGTCGAAGCCCTTCTCTGAGTCCAGATTGGTGTAGCCCAGCATCTTCTCGATCCTGGGACCTTCCACAACGAACGCACCATCGTCAGAACGCTCCACTGTGTAAGGCAGATTCCGGTCGCCCGATATTCAACTTCAAACTCTTTTTCAAATACTCTGGGGTCCGGTCCACAGTCCGGAGGACCTGGAACAGATGGCCCAGAAGTTCGTTGACGCCCTCTCCGCTGACAGCCGAAATACCGAATACGGGGAATTCCCTTCGGTTCAAATTCATCCTTCAGCGCCTTTAAGGGATCATGCTCCTCATCATACAGGGCATCCAGCTTATTGGCCGCAATGACCTGCGGCAGCTTTAAAAAAGCTCCGGATTATAGGTAGAAAGCTCATTCATGATGGTATGGATATCCTCCACCGGGTCGCGTCCCTCCACAGAAGCCGCGTCTACCACATGAAGGAGCACCTTCGTCCGCTCGATGTGGCGCAGGAATTCGTGGCCAAGGCCGGCGCCATCCGAAGCGCCTTCGATCAGCCCGGGAATATCCGCCATCACAAAGCTGTTTCCGTCGCCCAGGTTCACAACGCCCAGGTGCGGGTTTAGGGTAGTAAAATGATAATTGGCGATCTTTGGTCTTGCGTTGGAAACGCGGGAAAGCAGCGTGGATTTTCCCACATTGGGGAAAGCCGATGAGTCCCACATCGGCGATAACCTTCAGCTCCAGCCGTACCTCCAGCTCCTGAGCCGGCTGACCTGGCTGGGCGTATTTGGGCACTTGCATGGTAGGCGTGGCAAAATTCATATTTCCCAGCCCTCCCCGGCCGCCTTTCAGAATGATCTCCCGCCGGTTGTCTCCGGACATATCCGTGATGACCTTTCCCGATTCAGATCCTTAACAACCGTGCCCTCGGGCACCTTAACGATCAGATCCTTTCCGTCGGCACCGTGGCAGCGGCGTTTTCCGCCTTCTTCCCCACTCTGCGCCACATATTTGCGGACGTGCCTGAAATCCACCAGTGTATTAAGGCCGTCGTCCACCTCAAAAATGATATCGCCGCCTTTGCCGCCGTCACCGCCGTCGGGGCCGCCGTTGGGAACATATAATTCTCTGCGGAAGCTCACATGGCCATTCCCGCCGTTTCCTGATCTGATAAAAACTTTTGCACTGTCTGCAAACATGGTAAGCCCGGTCCTTTCCAAAAATGTCTGGTTTCCCAGTAGAGAAAAAAGCCCCATACCTTACGTATGGAGCTCTCTGCTTTATTCGTTGATCGCCTTCGGATATACAGAAACCTGCTTTTTGTCTCTGCCTTTTCTTTCAAATCTAACAACGCCGTCAACCTTAGCGAATAATGTATCATCACCGCCGCGGCCAACATTAAGACCCGGATGAATCTTTGTTCCACGCTGTCTGTAAAGAATATTTCCGGCTAATACGAACTGGCCGTCTGCTCTCTCTTTGCGCCAAGGCGTTTGGACTCGGAATCTCTGCCGTTCTTTGTAGAACCAACACCTTTTTTATGGGCAAATAACTGAAGGTTCATTTTAAACATGTCGGTTACACCTCCCTGAATCGAAAATTGATATATTCCGCTCCGTATTCATCCCGGATATTCGTCAGCCCAGGATCAGGGACTTCACTGAGGAGCTGCGATTCGGGACTCATGGAATCGGGGAAAAACGGAAAGAGAACTGGCCTCCATCCTCTGAAACACTTCCCTCGAAATGATCGTCTGTAAACTGTTCGACGGAATTCGCCATGTTGAGAGCCAGTACAGAAACAGCAGAACATATGATATCCTGTCCGTATTCTGCATAGCCAGCATGACCGCTTATTTCGATCCCTTTTTTCTTTTCCTGTCCTTATCGCGCAGGATAATTACTAATCATACAAAATTAAGCGTTGATCTTGTCAATCTTAACCTGGGTATAAAGCTGTCTGTGACCGTTTTTCTTATGATAGCCAGTTTTGCGCTTATACTTGTAAACGATAACTTTTTGCCCTTGCCAACCTTCTCTCAACGGTTGCGGAAACAGTCGCGTTTTCCACTGTACTGGGGCATCCGATCGTAAGCTCGCCGTTGTTTACAGCCAGAACCTGATCAAAAGTTAACAACAGAACCGGCTTCTGCGTCCAGTCTCTCAATCTTGATGCTGTCGCCTTCGGCTACTTTATACTGTTTACCACCTGTTGCAATAATCGCGTACATATTGCACCTCCTATTATCATTACTCGCCAGTTACGGTGTGTTCCCGCAGGAACCCTTGCAGACCTCGCTGTGCGGCACACTGTAATATAATAGCACCTGTTCCTTTGTCTGTCAACTATTTTTTTGCTTTTCATGCACGAATTTTATCCACGGAATCTTTTCCGCCTAACCAATCCTGGCTCCGTCCGACCGATCGTGTATCCGTCAATGGTGGTATTCACCGCCATCTGTTCCCGGTTGATGTTGGTGTCCAGTGCGAAAGCAGTGGCGGTAACACCCTCCACAATGCCGTTCTGCGCAGCCCAGTTCACATAAGCCGCACAGTAAGCGTCGGCTTTCACATCGGTGAACCTGTCTGTTTTATAGCTGTCCGGATTGATGCCTGCCAGCCGCCCCAGGGCGGTGACGAACATTCCTCTGGTCATGCCGGTGTTAGGGGCTGAAGGTGGTGTTACTGGTGCCGGAGAGCAGTCCCCTGCCGGCTGCAAAGAGGATGTTGTCCGCAGCCCAGTGGCCGGTAATATCGGTAAAAGCCGGGGCAGGGTTCTTGCAGCCGATGCCGCAGACACTGAAATGGCCGGTTTCAAAGACAACCGCTTTCTGGCTGGCATAGTAGCTGGATTTAGTAATCCACTCCACCTTGCCCTCATCGTTCACATAGACTGCATACAGATTTCCGGCGGCTTCTCCATTTGTCGGGTGTGGGGCAAATGCACCGAGATGGTATGTCCATTTAGGCTGGTAACCGGCGTTTCTTTGCCGCTGGAGAGGTACACCAGCGACAGGTCATAGCCGGTCTTGCGCCGATGGCAGCCTGGGTCTCGGTGGAATGTGGCGCATCCACCCGGTCTACCCGGAGAATGATGTCCCCGCCAGCGGAGGCGGTATCCAGCTGCTTCAGAGTATCCAGCCCGATATTGACCGAAACCAGATGATCTGTTGCTACGGTAAACTGCTGGACGTTTTCTTTAACCAGCAGATCCAGTGCCTGCACCTTGATGGTTACGTTGAAAGAGGTCTGGCCTGCCGTCGGGGTAACGGGAACGGTAACAGTAAACCCGTTTTCGGCTGTGCCGTTCTTTTTCACATCCTGTATGGCTCTGTCGATGGCGGACTGGACAGAGCTATTGTCCACTGCCGTATTGCTGTTTGCATCCGTCTACATGGGTTTGGTTTCGCTGGTAACCGGGGTATCCGGCTTGTCACTACCGGGCTATTGGTTCCACCGGAATTGCCAGAATTGCCGGGCTGCCGTCGGCCTTCCACCGGAGGCGGAACCGCCTCCACCGCTGGAAGGCCGGTTGGGAAACGGTCAGTGTTCCAGGAGCATATGTGATCTCATAATTGCCATTTGACAGCGTACCGGTGATGTTGATTGCAGTTGTTCGGTTTTGCTCATATCCGGCATCTGCGCATAGGACAGTGTCCCGTGCCGCTCAGGGTCTCCGCAGCGGTCACAGCCACGCTCTGTTCTGCTGCATCTGCGTACTCTGCGTTTCCCCGAACCTTATACCAAACGGTGTATTCCCCCGCGTTTTTCGCTGTGGGGATCTGCTCGCTCCATTGAAATCGTCAAGCCAGCAGGGCATCGTGCCGGCGCTGGTCTTTCCTGCTGTAACCAGCGCTGTTGTTCTGTATCGTTATAGGTCAGTGTATTGACCATAGGTGCAGTCACGGTGGGGGATGCGCTTATTCTTTGCGCTGATGTTGGCCTTTGTACCGTCACAGCAGTATCCTTGCTCATCTTCTCGTAGCCGTCGCAGGTAACAGAAAAGCGGAAGGTGTGCTGGCCTGCGGACAGCTTTTGCGCAGAAAGATCAAATTGATTATAAGCAATTTTAAGCCGACCTTCTTCAAGTGGAACAACAGAAGAACGGCCATGTAAAGAGAACAATCTCCTGCATGGTCGTTTTTTTATGCCATCGGTTTTATGCTGGTTTCAATCAGATTGATTTCTTCTTCCGTTAGTTTAAAATGTGTATAGCTTTTCGTCTGTCCATTCTTCATTGAAATCAACCACCGGGACGAAACGGTAAAGTAGTCTTTGGCGCATCGTGACTTGCTTTTTGCAATTGCATGCATATAACGCACGAATTTAGTATTAAAGTATTTCATCAGATTTTCAGCTTTTGCTTTTGGTAAGATTTAAATCAAAGCCTATCGCAATATATGCTTCCGTGCATATTGTTCCCGGTTCTCCTAAGTAAGTATTTAAATTGTCATCATTTAACTCAGTTCCAATATTATTTGCTCTTGGGTGTAAATTTTCCATTCATTAATCTTGTCAGAGTTTGAGCACGAATTAAATCTCTCTCTCTACATATCCGAGTTGCATACGTTTTCCATAACACTTTACAGGGTTCTCAGTCCCGTTTTGGAGGTATGCCAATCAGCTGATTTTACAATGTTACTCTCTATGCCAAATGGCTTTCTTGAGGATATATATTTTGCCATTGTTTCAGTAGTTCCTTCTGGCATAACCTTATTCAAAATACTTAAAAGCGGCACTGTTCCTCACAAAAATATCCAAATCACGTGTTTTCATGAAACGAATTGATTCAATCGTTTCACCGCCACCCATATGAGTTACTACCCTCATCCGATTATCGGATTCATTATCATAGCTGGAATCCCACAAGAAATAGCATAAACCTCCGCGATTATTAGTATCCGGGAAGATTTCCTCGGGGTGCAGACAATCGTGCAATTCTCGGATATGAATATCATCGAGCATGGCTTGCCTAAATTCATTCAGATGCTTTCCGCCAGTGTACCATCTGCTCGGCATGATAATTGTTGAATACAAAGCGCTAAGCTTTTTTGGATGCGTCTACAAAGTACGGATAGATCGGTCTTGCGCTTGCAGATGCGCCACCGTCAGCCTCGATAAGGCGGATTTCCTACCACAGCATTGAAATTCACTTTATTCACCTCCGTTACACCGCTGATATCAGCATCAAGGCTGATATCAGCAAAGTCTTCTTCTGAGAGAAGATTCTTTATTTTCTCATAATCAAGCTTATCGCCCTCGGAACCATCCTCTTTTATTTCCTTCATCTTTAAAATGTCGTAGCTGTTAAATTGCTCTGCTATGGCATCCGTGTCAAGTCCCAAAACCTCATAGACTTTCCGTGTAAATTCATAAGCAATGGAAGATGTGGGAATTGAGAGGATTTTATCCTTTATCTCGTCAAGGGTAATTCCCAGCGCTTCACAGCGTTTTCAACACGGCAACGGCAAATTCGCCCATTTTACTGGCTATATCAATATGCGGATATCCTCGCTATCATGCAAAACATAAAAGCAATCGTCCGGAATAAGATTAATCATATCCGTTGCCACATTCTCTGGTGTGGTTATCTCTGAATCGGAGATTCTGCCAAACTTCCCTGATTGCAACTGTGGCTCTCTGCATCGGTTCAACAGTTTCATCATGGGCAAGGGTATTGATGTTTTGAATCTTGTAGTCCAGCTGACGCAGGATGAAGATATTCATGTGACCACGCATCAGTTCAAGGATATTTTATAAATACCCAGATTGGATGCTATTCTTGCATTCTCTCCGCTATCAACGCACCGGATAATATCGTCAAGAGAAGCCACATTGGCTTTCGTCAGGAACGAGAAGAATAATATCCTCGAGTAGTAGGTTCTGAATTTATTCTCCAGCTTTTTGATATCATCTTCCGGTTCAGTATCAGTGCCGGAGGAAGAATCGCCGCCTGTACCGCTATCATCTCCACTGCCGGAATCGCCATTGTCATTCCCGTCATCGTCATCATCAGAATCCATATCTTTGCCTTCGCCTTGATGCGCTTCAACGGACAAACCCTGACGGGAGCCGAGTTCTGCGACGTTCAATCTCTATCCCGATGGCATCAAAATCAAGCAGAGACATGTCAACCGGGATATCCTTGGTTTCATCAAGAACGCCGCGACTGTTTGAATATTCGCTTATTATCGCAAGAATATCCGTTGCTGCCACTTGCTCAATGCGATTCTTATTGAGCGTAATAATCGGAGAAATTCTCAGTTCATCAGCAAGTCGCTCTTTTAGATGCTCGTTTCCGGAGGCATCCGTATTGGCATTGTATATCTGCGATTTCTGTTCCTGCATAACGAACATCCGATGCGGATCGAAATCCACAAGGAGCGTCTGCGGTTTCATGTTGAACTTGATGGTGTCTCCATCTTCCCCAATATATTCACGAATGTACTGGTTTTGCAGACGGAAGATAGCTTGATCATATTCCTGCGGAGAAGCAGTATCCTTCAAAAAAAATCATTGTATCCCACTGTTCAACCGTAGATCCTGTAAGCATTCGATTAACAGTGAGGGTGAGGGTTTTCCTGCCTTCGGCGGCGCATTGCTTTATTTTTGCCTTGACCCGCTTTTATATCACGATATTCATTAGGGCTGTCTACACCGGAAATATTGATGATTGTATAGTTCTGCAGATTTCTGAATTTAGCTGCGTTATCCTCAAGCAGCTGCTGCAGAGCATCACAGGAGGCACAGTATGGCAAAACGCACACTATGTGTTCGCACATCTTGCCCTCTTTGATTTTATCGTAATCAAGGAAGGATAACAGTCCCTCGTCCTCTTTGCTGCCATCAATAGCTTCAAAGAGTTCAAGAACCTCTGCCTCATTCACGAATTTCTTATGAAGGGAATGCTCCGTATCTTTCTTGATGGACTGCGGTTTCAGCAATGCCGAGAACGCATAGGTAGTGCCACTGCTCTTCAAACTATCCAAAAGAGCCAATGCGGATTTGCTTGGCACAAAGGCAAAGCGAACCATCTGAGGAAAACCATAATAAGGATTTTCCCATTCCTTTACATCATTTGTATCATCAAGAAGATGTTCCTTGTTCCATTCCTCTTTGTCCTTTACGATATCCGAAAACTGATAGAATGCTATAATATCCTCTTTGGAAAATTCACTGCCCATAAGTATGCGGTACGGTGTTCCGGACAGATGAAGCGTAATTTTCACATCGAGAGATTTCAGCTGTTTTTCCGCAACCTCCACCTCAACAAAATCATCATTGGCATGTTTTTCCTTGACATCTTTTTCGTAGTTGATGCTGCGCAGAACTTTTCCGTAACTTTCTGCTCTTGCGCCATAGTGTGTTTCATCTACAATAAGCAGATCAATCTGACTGCCGAAAACTTCTTTATGTTTATCCTTGATAATGTCACCTTGCAGGTCTTGAAGCGTCGAGGAATACAACGGCTCCTTTCCCTGCCGCGAGAGTGGTCTTTATGACGGACTCATCTCTGACCAGATCATCGCTTGATACGAAAAAATATAATCTTTATTGAAGTTTCTGCACTCTGAACGGTTTCTTCCATTCCTCTCTCACATCTGCCTTTGCAGATACCACAAGCACCAGCTTGTATCCCTTTGTTTTGGCGCAGCAAAGAGAGGTGAAGGATTTGCCGAATCGCATAACGGCATACATCAGCAAATTGGTATGACCGCTGTCAACCGCTCGAACAAAGTTATCAATAGTTGCCTGCTGATTTGGACGAACATTCCAAAGCCCAGAAGAAGCATATGTGAAAGTTTCCGGCAACTGGCTTGTTGCATCGTAATACTTGTATTTTCCGTGTTCTGGTTATAGTTTTCTTTTATGTCTGATATGGCATCAGATACCTGTTCCGGCTGAACATCCGCAAAAAACTCATTTGAATAATATTCTCCCGGAAATTCACCGCGCCCAAGCCTGTGTTTTCCTAAATCCTGTTCAAGATACTGATGGACAGAATAATCCCTAAAGAAAATGTCATCACTGATAACTGCAAAAATCCTCAAATTCTTTTTTTTGAGCATAGGAAATGCTCCATCCACTCACGAAGACGCACTGCGACAGGGCGGTAGGTATCCCCGACCTTCAGATAGTTGGGAATGGTGTTAGTAGTAAATGCGTATATATGCGGCTTTACCCGACCTACAATTATTCCATCGAGAAGCTCTCTATTTTCACGATTTATCATATTGTCCACCTCAAGCCTTTTTTTAATAGCGAAGCAAATGTCACGGTTTCTTTCGATCTCCAATCACGGATTTTACAGAAACAAGGCTTAGGTTCGCTTTCATCGAGAAGATCAAGTAGATTCATCTGCTGATATTGCTCAGTAACAGTAGCAAAAGGAACTGTGCTTTTTAATCCGTCCATCTGCCAGATATTCCACGATATGATATGAGCAATAGGCTTTAACTCTTCAAAAGAGGGTTCTTTATCAAACTTGTCCATATAATAGTCTATGAATGTATATAGCAGATTTTCACGAGCAAGCAACTTACCCACTTCATTTTTTCCTTATGATATTTTTTCTGTTTTTGGGTATGCCAAATAGACCCTATGGGTTTTCCTTTGTTTAACAACAGAACACTCTCTTAAACGCCTTTCTGGATGCTGTCTGTATCGCTTCAAGCAGCGGCATATGCACTTACCACATCCACATACGGATTTCCTTTCCCGTCCTTCTTTGGAGCTTTTTGCAGCACTTAATGTTTCCACGATCTCCTGCATCTGCATTTGAACACCTAAGCCATCCGTATATCGCTCTATCGTCTCAATCAATTCCTTGTTTTCTTTTTGGTAAAGGATCTTGGCAAGGTTATTGGCTCCGTTTACCGACCAGCGCATCCTTCGGTTCTTCATCCTCAGCGTGATCACCGTACAATTCTGATTTTCCTGCACACCCATCCTTTTATAAAGAATCCCTTCCGGCGGGGCTGCTATCTTTATCCCCCCCTTTTATCGTAGAGCAGCAGACCTTCCCTGTTACGTTCCAGATATTGATATAATTCCCAGGCCTTTTGGCTGCTTTTATCCTTTTCATCCGGGCTTTCTACGCTGGTCGCATATATCTGTATATATTCCAACATTTCCTCCGGCTTGCCTGTATCAAACAGTTCCCGGATTTCTCTCTGCGCTTTCTTATCACGGATCTTCCCTGTGATCTCCTGATATACATGATATCTGTCTAACTGGAAGATTGCTTCCGGGTCATATGGCTCGTAGATCCAGCTGCCTCCATCTCCGTTTAAGATGCGCTGGCCGATCTCATCCGCATCATATTTCTTGCAAATACAGGCCTCCCGCTTTTCATGGAATTTCTTACTTTTCTCCATCCCCGCAAGCATGGTTTTTCCCACCAGGCTGCTGCGGCCCTGCTTTTCTTTCTCCGCATCCCAGCCTTCATACATGGTAAAGACCTTCATTTCCTGTTTTTTCATCTTTTTTTTTTATGCTGTTCATCCTGCATGGACAGCCATACGCCATCCATTTCTTCAAACAGTACCGGAATCTCCTTTTTTTTTCCCTCTGACTGGTCCGCATGCATCTGTTTTACAGCATGTTCTTCCTCTTCGCTGATCCTTTCACCCAACCGCTGCATCACGTTCCACACACCGCCGGCACTGATGCTCTGGCCGCAGGTGCTGCTTATTGTCTCTGCTGTAACGCGGTACGGCGCTTCTGTTACCGTCATGGCCAGCTTCTCTGCCAGGTTTGTGGAGATCAGGCCTATCTTTTCCATCTGCATGGCTTCATCCAGCAGATACACACAGGCTTTCTTTCCATCCTCAAGTTTTGTCTGATAGACGTGCCTGCCATAGCTGACTTCACCGTAGACTGTTTTTATCGTGGTGGTGCGGATCCCTTTATCCCGGTAATTCTTTTTATCCCTTCCCTCTGCCAGTTCCTTATCATAAGCCTCCAGCATGGCAGTTGTGATCTCTCTGCCCAGCTCACATACATAAGAAAATATTTTTTGCTCCAACTCCTTGAAAGATATCGGTTTTTCCTCTACAATAGTTTTCATCATACAGTTTCCTTTACATGTTTTTTCTTAGCAGTTAACATCATAAAGAAAAAACTGTGTGATTGGGAAGCAGGGATTTTCTCTGTTCCCTTTTTTTTTGTCTTAGGAATAGTCAATGATAATTATACACTAACTAAAGATAGAGCCTTGCGAAAACTCATAATCCATATCAATATCAGCGGGAGGAGCGACATCGGCTACCATACGGGCAAAGGCATACCACGCAATATCAAATACGGAGTGTGTATCCGCGCACATCTCTGCCTTGTGGGTTTTCCTGTCCAGCTTTACTCTCATCTTAAAATCGGGAACATTTCAAGCGCAGCAAAAATGCGGTCATCATAATCAGCGTGGAAATGCTCCAAATGCTCCGCATCCTCCGTAAATTGCCTGTATTTTTCGAGAAATGGCAGACTGGTTCCGGCACATACCCAGGGATTGCACAGCTTTGTATATCATCTCACCCACGCCGCCGATCTCCGTAAATGTGTATGAATCGGTAGAAATTTGTTTCATTTGAAAACGCCTTTTTTCTTACCGTTAGTATTACCGTTGAAAATGTACTTCGGAAATATTGCAGGCTATAATGTGATTAAATACAAGAGTAAATTGTAAAACCTCTTGTATCAGCGGATGTCAACCGACAGGCTGTTTCCCGCAACCGAGGGAGCAGTCTGTCCGGAATGAGACAGATTGGAGGTGCCGGAATGAAAGACAGAAAGCGGCAACGGAAAAACCGGAAGGTCAAACATCACGAGGAAATGCCCACGGGCATTCTTGACAAGGAAAATGGCGCACAGGTCGGCGTAACCGAAGACGCTATCACCTTTGATAATATCATCAGTCTCTATTTTCTCTCGACACGGAGTACCGCAAAAATGCCACATGGCTCATGAATGACGAGACGGCTCTTACGCTGCGTCTGCTTAAGGACGAGAACGGCAATTATCTGTGGAATCACACGAATGACACTATACTCGGCAAGCCCGTAATTATCTCCAATGATATGCCGTCTGCGGGAAACGGGAAGATGCCTGTCGTATTCGGCGATTTCAGCTACTACTGGATCATCGAGCGCAGTCCTATCAGTGTGCAGACTCCCCAAAGAGAAATTTGTCACTCTTGACCAGACAGGATATCTGGCGATGGAGTTCCTTGACGGAAAACTTATCTGCCGCGAAGCATTCAAGAGATTGAAAATCAGTACCACAGAATAGCGCTCCTGCGGACAGGTGCGGCGGATTGCCGTCTGCCGTGCCTGTTTTACTGCAGAAATCAAATAATTTTGCATAATATTTTACGGTTTTCACAGCGGTTACGTGCGGTTTATGGGTTAGTACCCTCTTTGAATTCGCTTTTTTCGCATACGAAGCCCGGCGCCGTTGTCTGCTTTAAAAAGCTGTGGGGATTTGACCGCCCCCACGGTCATCGGCAGAGCCCATAAAAACGCCGCAGATCAGGCGGAAAAACCGCCCGTCTGCAGCGCTTTGGCTTTACTGCTCTGCAAAAGTATCAAAATATCCCCTTGAATAAACACGATGGGAGTTCCCTTTATCTCCGGAGCCAGAGGTCGTCACAGAGAGAGCCGATCAGATCTGTCAGCCGTCTGGGAGTCGTGCCCTGGGAGGCCATGCTCCCCTTTAAGCTGCCGTCCTTGGCTTCGATCTTTTTCCTTCATGGCCCTTGTGAGCTCCTCGCCCTTCAGATCCTTAAAGTCATTATCTGCCAGGTATTTTAATTTCAGCTCATTGGGAGTTCCCTCCAGTCGCTCAGTATAAGCGGGACTTACCACCGGATCGGCCAGCTCCCAGATCTTTCCAACCGGGTCCTTAAACGCACCGTCTCCATAGATCATGCAGTTCAGCTTCACTCCTGTAACGCTCTCAAGGCTCTTCTGGAGTTCTTCCACAAACTCGCTGCAGTTTCTCGGGAACAGCTTTACCGTGTCTTCTGTGGCCTTATTGGAGCCGTACAGGCCATACTGTCTCGTTATAACCGCTTCCATCCACCGGAGCGTTCATGATATCTGCCAGCGTCAGCACCTTCTCCGCTCCCGCAGCCAGTAATCTCCGTCTGGAGCGTTCTCTGGTGTGGATATCGCAGCAGAGTACATTTTTTGTATAGGGGAGCACTGCGCGGCAGTCATTGGCGAAAATAAATTCCGGCTCGCAGCCCTCGGCCTCAAACAGTTCCTTATAATAAGCCACATAATCTACGCCTGTGAACGGATGCTTTACATAGCCGAAGATCTCCCTGTACTTTGCCTCATCCATTACGTCTGAATACGGATTGACTCCCCTTTTCATCCAGAAGATCGTCGTCAAACAGGTGGTTGCCCACTTCATCGGAAGGATAGCTCATCAGGATATAAACCTTCTTAAACGCCTTGGCAATGCCTTTTAAGCAGATGGCGATCCGGTTCCGGCTTAAGATCGGGAACGTGACAGCGATGGTATCGCAGCCAAATTTTGTGCGGCAGTCCTTCGCAATGTCATCTGTACTGGCATAATTGCCCTGGGTCCTGGCCACTACGGCCTCTGTTACAGCTACGATGTCCTTTTCATGAAATGTGATATGTTCTTCTTTTTCCCATATCGGCGATAGCCTCTGTCACGATCCGGATCAGATCGTCTCCTTCTTTCACAACCGGGCATCTGACGCCTCTGGATACGGTTCCAACAGTTCTCATGATTTGTACCTCATTTCTTTTATAAAAATATACGATTAAGCATATAATATCCGCTCCGCAGATATTATGCTGCATCTTCCCGATGCAGCCCCCTCCGGGAGATTCCTGCGCCCGGATTTCTGCGGTGAACGCAGAAACCGGCATGCGCCATGGTATAATATCTGCTCCGCAGATATTATACCATATTTCCCCCAAAAAAGCAAAGGGATAATTGTTATCTATTTTTTCACCAGGGAAAACTGCTCATGGAGCGGACGGAGCGTCTTCTTTCTTGTGATCTCCACCAGTCCCAGGGGCGTCATGTCCACCAGGACCGTTTTGACAGGATCTGCCGCCAGACACTGGCGCAGCCTTCTCATAAGCTCCTCATTCTGTGCCTTTTCCTTCATATCGATGAAATCCACCACAATGATCCCGGAAAGATTTCTGAGCCGCAGCTGGACCGCGATCTCCTCGGCCGCCTCCAGATTCGTTTTCGTGTACGTTTCCGAAGCCGTCTTCTTTATCCGTGTTTTTTCCGGTGTTCACGTCGATCACAGTCATGGCCTCTGTGGGTTCGATGACCAGATATCCGCCGGAACGGAGCCAGACGGTCCTTCCCAGGGCGCGGTCCAGGGCCGCATCCAGGCGGTACAGGGCAGACAGGGGGATAGCTGTCCGTATAGAACCGCACCGGAACCCGAAAACCGTCCCCAGCGGCCTCCTGGAGCTCCTGGTAAACGTCTGGAAGATCTGTAAGGATTTCTTCTGTTTCATCCTTCCGGGCATCCATGGCGCTGCGGACAAAAAAAACCTTCCGGCTGATAGAGGATGCTTCCTGCCGTGCGGCTCCTCCCGTTCTCAAGAAGCCTGGCCATCCGTTCTGCCTGGCCGGACAGCTCCAGTCCGACCGCCTCCAGGGAGCGCCGTACGCATTGGTCCGCAGGATAAAGCCAGCACGCGGAAGTCCTGTTCCGGAAAGTCCGGAAACCAGGCCCCTGGCCTCCTCTTCCCACCATTCCTTCATCTGCTCTTTCCATCCGGCATCGCGGATCTTAGAGGAGATCCCCAGCCCGCTGCCGTCCAGGGTGAGCACTCCATACTGCCCTGTGAGAGAAAGCTTCGAGGTCAGCACCGCGTCCTTGGTCTTGACAGCAGCCCTGGAGATCTGGACCAGGATCTCGTCTCCATTTTTCAGCGGACTGGATCCGTCCCTCCCGTCTGCAAACAAATGGAACCTGTTTTCTGCCAGGCTGTAATAACCGTTGATCCCCGGCCTGTACTCCACAAAGGCAGCGTTGATATTTTTTACGATGTTCCGGACCCTTCCCACGCAGATCGTCCCAAGAGCACAGTCCTCCCGTTCCGGAGCCGTTCCGATCTGGAGGACGCGGTTTCCGGAAGCAAGGACAGACACGGTCCGTCCCCGCAGTTCAGTAAAGATCAGTTTATTCAATGTCTTCACCAAAGGATTCCAGGGTCACAAATTCATAGCTGTCCCCGGAGCCTGCATCCGCATAGACCTCCTCACGGTTGATGGAAAAGCCAAAAACCGGGAACTCCCTGGAGCAGCTCCGGCAGAAGGCCTCCAGAAGAAGCTCCGGCTTCACATTGGCTGCGCTTCCGGCAGAAAGCTTAAGGAAAATGGAATTTCCGTCCTCTGACGGTCGGTACTCATAAATATATGGCCGGAGATCCATCTGCTTTTCGCCTTTTTTTTGTCTTTTTTACGATATTGGTCTCCCGTCTCTATAAAGCCGCAGAGTCCGGCAAAGAACTCCCGGGCAGACATGCCAAGGGCCTCTTCATAATCCTTCTTCGGGGGACACCGTGTAATCACAGGCCGCCACCAGGGACATGGCGTTTCCAGCAGAATCCGGAAGTCTTTTAAAGCTCAGCACCTCCATCCCCTCTGCCATCTGGGCGTTGAGCCGCTCTACCATCCGCCCGGAGCTCTCTGTGGAAAGGACCTCAATATCCAGGTACTCGCCGCTTCCTGTGAGCCCTACGCCCAGAGGAGCCGCAAAGGACATGATCTGGTGGGGAGAAAAACCCTCCGAATACCGGATGTCCACGTCAGCCCGGCGCATGGCCTTCTGGAAATAACGCATGATATCCAGATGCCCGATGAACCGCATGTTTCCCTGTTTGGAAAATTTAATCCCGATCTTCAAAGCAGACACCTCCTCCGAATCGTCTTACGCCGCACCCGGAACAGCGCTCCCGGCAGTTGGGGGTCACGGTCCCGTTTACCGCGTTGTTCCATTCTCTCTTTAAAAACTCCTTGGATACGCCTGTATCGATGAAGTCCCAGGGGAACTGCTCATCCAGGCTCCGCTCCCTGGTGGTATAGAAATCAATGTCCACGCCGCAGGTCTCAAACGCCTTCATCCATATATCATTCCGGAAGCTCTCAGACCAGGCGTCATATAAAGCGCCGTTTCTGTACGCCTCCTCGATGACGGCGGCCACCCTCCGGTCTCCCGGGCCAGTACGCCCTCTAAAACCGTCACATCGGCCTCATGCCAGTTATATTTAAGGCTCTTATGGTTCAGCATCTCCTTCATTTTGCGGTTGACCACCCGTGCCTTATCCAGGAATTCCTCCTTGGTGGACATCCTGGCCCACTGGAAAGGCGTAAAGGGCTTCGGCACAAAGAAGGATGTGCTGGCCACCACCTGACCTTTCCGTTTCTCTGGTCCTTGGGGATCTCATAATACTCCTCTGCGATCTTCTCAGATAAAAGGGCAATTCCCTCCATATCCTCCACTGTCTCCGTGGGCAGACCCAGCATAAAATACAGCTTCACCCGGTTCCAGCCTCCTTTAAAGGCATCGGCGGCTCCCTGGAGGATCTCCTCCTCAGTAAGTCCCTTATTGATGACGTCGCGCAGTCTCTGAGAGCCCGCTTCCGGGGCAAAGGTAAGGCTGATTTCTTCACATCCTGCACTTTGCTCATGACATCCAGAGAAAATGCATCGATCCTTAAAGAAGGAAGGGATACGTTGACGCCCTTTCCATGGAATTCCTCGATCAGGAAACGCACCAGCTCCTCCAGGGAACGGTAATCGCTGGAGCTTAAGGAACTCAGGGAAATCTCCTCGTGTCCCGTAGCTTTTCAGCATCTTATATGCCAGGTCCTTCAGCCGCTCCACGTTCTTTTCACGCACCGGCCGGTAGATCATGCCTGCGACAGAACCGGCAGCCGCGGATACAGCCGCGCATGATCTCTAAGACCACACGGTCCTGGGTCACCTTGATGAAGGGCACCAGGGGCTTTTCCGGATACACGGCCTCCGTCATATCCAGGACCAGCTGCTTTACGACCTTTTCCGGGGCCTCCGGACAGGTGGGACGGAACGCCTTTAAGGTGCCGTCCTCATGGTATTCCGGCTCATACAGGGACGGAACGTAGATTCCCGGCACTCCGGCCGCCCGTTTTAAAAACGTCTCCCTGGACTCGCCATTTTTCCGGCTGTCTTTGTAAATATCGATCAGCTGCCGGTATGCGGTCTCTCCTTCTCCAATGTAAAACAGATCAAAAAACTCGGCAATGGGCTCAGGATTATAGGTGCAGGGACCGCCGCCGATAACGATGGGGTCATCCCAGGTCCGGTCGCTGCCATGGAGCAGGATCCCGGACAGATCCAGGATCTGCAGGATATTGGTATAACACATCTCATACTGCATGGTGATCCCCAGGAAATCAAAATCCTTCACCGGGTCCTGGGACTCGATGGCAAAAAGCGGGATATGCTTTTCACGCATGATGGCGTCCAGGTCGGTCCACGGCGAATATACCCGCTCACAGTACACATCCGGCATCTTATTGAGCATATCGTAAAGGATTTGGATGCCCAGATGAGACATGCCGATTTCGTACACATCCGGGAAACACATGGCAAACCCGGACATCCACACTGGACGGATCCTTACATACCGAATTGATCTCCCGCCGATATAACGGGCTGGCTGCTGGATACCAGCAGTATTTCGTCACTTAATGCTAGTTTTCTCATTCTCATTCCTTGCTTTGTGGTTATTTATGGTTGCTTTTTTTTATCCTTGATCCTCCGGATCAGACCGTAGGGCAATAGACTGATCCAGTATATACCGCATAATTATAAGGTATTTTT
>VOFI01002894.1_pt1 | contig 34233 bp, 33 predicted proteins | sample 5384131 | NCBI WGS metagenome assembly VOFI01 (sample SAMN12384728, study PRJNA508395) | human gut metagenome | isolation source: healthy gut H | host: Homo sapiens
ATGTCTGGTGCGTATGACTGCCGATAGGCAAGATGGTCTTCAACGGTCCATCCATTTTACCCCAACCTTATGTTTTTTTTTTGTCTTCTCGATAAAACCTGTTGATAATATCTACGACTTCCTGAGCATCTTTGTCCTCCCTTGCCGTCAGTCGACAGAGTCTCTCTTGACATGCTGCAGACAGGCGATTCGTCTGCCGTAACATAATCCTGCTGCAGCACTATTTGACAGATAGCCTTGTAAAAGTTTCCCAGAACATCGGCACTTCTGGCAATCAGCTTGTTTGCCGTGGCCTTCCTTAACGTAAACCCACTGTCGGCAAAGTATTTGATGATTCGCTCCACCGGCATGGAATAGATGTATCGCATCTGCAGGAGACCTGCAGCAAAGGAAGGTGAATAGGAAGAATTCAACAACAGAGCCGGCGGAGTTTTTCCCGGATACAGGATACTCCCATCAGTATAAGTGTTGATGTGATACACGGTCTTGATGAATTTGATGGGTTCCATGCTGTAACGCACACAGGTACGAGTTCCGAAGAGACGCAACGTCTTCAAAAGCTCTGCATCCATGACTGGATCTATCGTAACATGCACCTCTTCCATCTCGCAATGCATGTCACGCTTGGCACCATTGTTTTTGCGTGCCTTTCTTTTTCGGCCTGCTCTGTTTTCTTCTTGTCAAATTCCTCCTGGATTCTTTTTCCTGACGTTCGGACTTCTTGCCTGAAACGAGCTTGCCGAGTGCCTTGTTCTGACGATTCGCTTTGTCAATGGCGATTCCTTTCTGGGCGAGTAGTTCTTCTAATGACTTTATACGTTCAATGAGTTCGTTGACCTGTGTAGTCAACGAACTCACCGTAGCATTAGCTTGCTGAAGCTGTTCGTTTGCAAGCTGAAGCTGTTCCTTTATCATGAACTTCATTATGCGAACTCATCCACTTCATTTCACGACTTCATCTACTTCATTGAGTTAACACATTCGGCTGCGGTGGCCGAAGGACGAATGCGATAGCTGAAGGAGACACATTTGCACATTATTACATAAAGATAGCACCTTGACCGTACTAAACATACAGTCAAGGTGCTACAGTACAAATAATCTTCCTCCTCTAATTATCCATCGTTTTGCTATTGCTTATTCCTTAGCTCTTCTATCAAGTCATTTACAATATATGTATCACTCATTAGATGCAAGCCAAGTTCTTTGTCATGTAGCATACAGCAAACGTCAGAGTCATAGAATATCTGTAAAGCCCTGTCGGTTGATATATGTAACGTATCAGCTAGTTGCTTTATGATACGAGCGATTTTATTCCATAATAAAAATCCAACATAATTATATCCTTCCATATGATTTGAATTGTAAATACTTATCAACTATCTCCTGGCTTAAAATGCAAATCTGATAGTTGGGCTTGTGATAAGCCAACTGGCGAAGAGTATGCTCAACATCTGCATAGCCATTGATATAGGCTTCTACTGCATCAATTACACGGTCGTCAGCCACTCCTCCTTCAATGATGTCATACCCACTCCAAGGCTGCTTTCCTTTTCTGCTGTCAACAATGAAGTCGAGCCATTCCTTATCGTAAGCATCAAATCGTTTTACCTTGCTGTCTTGTGGTAGAGCGAACTCATAGGTGTTCACTATAGCTTGCTTGGCTCGTCTGATGGTCTTGATACGACCAGCCCATTTGGAAGCTTGTTCAAACAAAGGCGTAAGATAGAATCCTGGACCGAAATCCAAGTCCTTTCTTCCAATGCTTACTAAAGGATGCTCAACAATGACATTTGAACCATGATATAATATTTGCTTTTCCATTATTCTTTTCTTTCCCAATTTTTAAGAGCTTCGACCACATCATTTGCTACAGCTTCCTGGCTCTCGGTATGTAGAGTATCATAGCAATCTTGAATGAGACTCTTGATTAGCCCCACCTTATCCAATCGCTTTCTCATTTCAGACGGCGATATACCCATTTTTTGTGCCGAAGCCTCGATAGCCAACACCGTAAAGGCGAGGCGTTCGAACTCTGGGTCACTTTTCAGCAACAGTTCTCTATCTTCCATTCTTTACAAAATATTGTATTTGGATGCAAATTTATAGATTTTCTCTGATATTCCACTCTATTTCAGAGTTAAATTAAGAAAAACAGCCCGATTTTACTAATTTCTTTACTAAACATTCCTGAATTACACTCAATTTCTGCACTTTTTGCGATGCAGATTGGAAGCTCTGTGTTTTCCCCTCTAAAGCACCATGGTGAGTGGTTTGTCGGAATTTCCGACAAACCACTTTTTTCTTACAAAGTCTATTTAACGTTAAGTTTATTTCTTTTGCTAAAATTCTTCGTACAAAAAAACGAAGTAATCAATATTTTTAGTATCTTTGTGGCGTAAACATTCAAACTAAGCGTTATGGAAAAGGATTATCAGAACAACAACAGCATATCAGACGCTGCAAACAACAACGAAGAATCGAACAAGCCCGAACATGAAATAAAGGTAGAAATCGTTAGCATTGAAGTAGTAGGCGAAGATACTCCCCCGAAGCACTCTAAGAAATATGAGCGTTGGGTGACAACAGCCTTTTGTCCTTCGCTGTTTGGGTTGCCTGCATAGGATACTGTGTCAACAATCCCCAATCAATCTACGGCGTGTTGGCCCTTATCGTCACATCAGCATTGTTTTTCTTATCTATTGGGCAAATGGTGTTTCTTAGTTCAGAAGAATAGTTTTGCTGAGTTCTTTTGCCACATTCCACTTCCTCAATACATTTTACCGCACTATCATATACTGACAGAGATACTTTTATCTTTTCCGTTCTTCTTTTGAAAAGATTGAAGTCCGTGGAGAACAAGACTCTTTCTTGCCTATATTCCAAGATATTCAGAAACTGCGCCAGCCCCTATGCCATTCTCGTGTATATAATATATATTTTGATTCCTACATCAAACCACAACAGAAGATGGTGTTACTTTTGGAACTTTGCGTTGTATATCTTTTGATTCCTACATCAAACCACAACTCTTACCATTGACTATGTGATATATGGTTGTTGTATATCTTTTGATTCCTACATCAAACCACAACGTAAAGCAGTGACATTCTCACGTACTTAAGTTGTATATCTTTTGATTCCTACATCAAACCACAACGTAAAGCAGTGACATTCTCACGTACTTAAGTTGTATATCTTTTGATTCCTACATCAAACCACAACTCGCTTACGTCCTGCCCTGATTCTAGGGCGTTGTATATCTTTTGATTCCTACATCAAACCACAACGTCTCTCCTATTGGTGAAGACTTGCAGATGTTGTATATCTTTTGATTCCTACATCAAACCACAACTTCAGACCGCCAATGCAACCATCAGCCTTCGTTGTATATCTTTTGATTCCTACATCAAACCACAACCGTTGATTGATATTCTACATAACATGCGTAGTTGTATATCTGAGCCCACTTTAAAAAGTAAGGCCTGTTTAAAATGTTTATATTTCACGAAAATAATCTCTGATTTATGTCGTAATCTGGAATGTTTTTCGTATCTTTATACCATCAATCAAACAGAATGACTATGTTTAAAAAGACAGATCCGAATCCTCAGTTAGATATATTCACGGCTCCCTCAATGCAGTTAGGAAGTCGTGCTTCAAAGAAGTATTCTGACCCCAACGCATGGCATAACCAGTTCTATAGCCTCGTGACAACCAAGATTAACGAGGAGATATTCAAGCCTTTGTTCCCAGAAGGCAAGAAGTGCGGCCGCCCAAATGCCTCCATTCGCATTCTCGTAGCTATGTCTGCCTTGAAGGAGGGCTTCGGTTGTAGTGATGAGGATCTGTTCGAGAAGTGCGAGTTTGATCTTCTTACCAGAAAGGCTCTTGGCATGGAACTTCTGACAGATGTTACTCCATCAATAGATACCTATTATCTTTTTCGCCGCCGCATCTGCGAATATCAGGAAAGAACTGGTATAGATCTGATGCAGCTCTGCTTCGAACAGCTTGCTGGCAATCAGGTACGTCTTCTCAAGATATCAGGCAAGTGCGTCCGTATGGATAGTAAGCTTATCGGCAGCAATATCGCTCGCCAGTCTCGTTATGAACTGATACATACAACTTTGGTCAAGTTCCTCAAGACATGCACGCTTTCCGACCTATCCCCAGAGCAGGAAGAGCGGGCAAAGGAATACTTGAAAGAGGATTCCTCCAAGACCGTTTACCGCTCTGATTCCGATACGCTTCAGAGCAATCTTGCCAGAATTGGCAATTTCATCATGGAGATGCTGGCAACTTTTCCTGCCACTTCCCCTGTACATGATCTTCTTCAACGTCTGTTTGATGAACAGTATGCCGTAAAGGACGGAAGGGCTGTTCTTCGAGACAAGAAGGAGGTAAAGGCTGACAGTCTTCAGAATCCTAACGATCCTGATGCAACCTATCGTGCCAAGAACGATCAGAAGGTGCAAGGCTATGTGACCAACATCACAGAGACTGTAGAGGAAGGCAAGCCTAACATCATCACTTCCGTTCAGGTTGAGACTGCAGTATTTGCAGACTGCCATTTTCTTCAGTAGGCCGTGGAAAACAGTGAACGTGTCACGAATTCTACGATTGAAGACCTGTATGCAGATGGTGCCTATCAAAGTCCAGACAATCGAGAGTTTGCGAAGAATCACAATGCCATGCAACTCAAGACAGGCAAGATGCAAGGTGGCTGTAGATGGGAACTGATACCACATGACGAGGATGGTCTGACCATCAGGGAAATTGCTACTGGCAACACCTATGAGGCCGTCAAAGCCGTCACAAAGCAAGGCTCCAGAAAGCGATGGAGAATCCCATGGAACAACAAAACCGGTTGGCGTTACTTTGAAGACAAAGACATTAAAGCCTATCAGCTAAGGAAGCAGATAGAAAGCCTTCCTTTGGAGGAACAGCATAAACGGAATAACGTAGAAGCTGCCATGTTCCAATACAGTTTTCATACACGTAATGGCAAGACCCGATATAGGGGTTTGCTCAAACATCGTATGCATGCATATAGCAGATGTATGTGGATGAACCTCCGAAGGATGGTAATATTCCAGATTTCAACATTTCAAAGATCGATATTTGCCCTTTTCGGGCCTATTAGAGAAGCTTTCGGCTCTTTCAAAGCGATTTCACGAAAGATATTCACCAGCGGAGCCGATTGCTATGTTTCACTCTGAATGACCACACTGGCCAGACTGGATTCAAAATATGTCCCTTTTTAAAGTGGACTCATATCTTTTGATTCCTACATCAAACCACAACTTATTGGCGAGTATGGTACATCATCATTGCGTTGTATATCTTTTGATTCCTACATCAAACCACAACTTTAATTCCGCTTTTATTTGTTTTGGCTCGTTGTATATCTTTTGATTCCTACATCAAACCACAACACTCAGATGCCTTTTATTGATTATCGTTCGGTTGTATATCTTTTGATTCCTACATCAAACCACAACCTACTGGCTATAAATAACAATTTGGGCGCAGTTGTATATCTTTTGATTCCTACATCAAACCACAACGACGGCATTGTCCGTTCTAAAAATTATCAGTTGTATATCTTTTGATTCCTACATCAAACCACAACTTCGGAGTGGTACCCTTGTGGGGGCGCGTGGTTGTATATCTTTTGATTCCTACATCAAACCACAACATTACATCCTTATCTTATCATGAGCCGTTAGTTGTATATCTTTTGATTCCTACATCAAACCACAACGCAAAAAGACAATATCATAAAACATATTGGGTTGTATATCTTTTGATTCCTACATCAAACCACAACTGCTGCTCTTCGTCAGGCTACTGCTTTACAGTTGTATATCTTTTGATTCCTACATCAAACCACAACGGTTAGAGAGCCAGGTATTGATAGAGGTAAGTTGTATATCTTTTGATTCCTACATCAAACCACAACTCTAAGCGTGGCACGCCGTCCCATGTAAGAGTTGTATATCTTTTGATTCCTACATCAAACCACAACTATTATTGTATTGTATTATTATACTCCTTGTTGTATATCTTTTGATTCCTACATCAAACCACAACATAGAGTGGTATGCCTACATGGTGGTAAGGGTTGTATATCTTTTCCTACATCAAACCACAATTCCAGATGTTGTATATCTTTTGATTCCTACATCAAACCACAACGCCGTGGCTATGTTGGCAGTACTATAATATGTTGTATATCTTTTGATTCCCATCAAACCACAACCGTGGTCGCACTACAATTGTAACTGTTGATGTTGTATATCTTTTGATTCCTACATCAAACCACAACATTATTTTCATATTGGCGAACAAAGTCTTTGTTGTATATCTTTTGATTCCTACATCAAACCACAACCAGGAGCATCTTTGTAAAATACTCGAGGTGTTGTATATCTTTTGATTCCTACATCAAACCACAACATACACCAGTCACGGCTTAAAATCTCGCTGTTGTATATCTTTGATTCCTACATCAAACCACAACTTATTCCCTCGATGTAATAATCCTGTTCCAGTTGTATATCTTTTTGATTCCTACATCAAACCACAACTTATGCCTCACATATAAGATTCTATCCTTGTTGTATATCTTTTGATTCCTACATCAAACCACAACCTACAGATTTGAACATACTGATTTTCAGCGCATAACAAACACTCTATCTAATAAGAAATGGTGAGTAGGATATAATTTCTAATGCAAAAGTACTAAAAAAACTCCAATTGAATAGGTTCGCTGATAACTTTTTTCGATATTTTACTCTTATTAATACTTTTGGGCTTACCCCAGAAGTTATAGATATCTCCATATTGCTTATCTGTTACACTTAACAAACTTACTTTTCCAGCCTCCGGAAGCAAAGATTTTACCCGTTTTACATGCACTTCCAAACTTTCCCTTGATGCACAATGACGGATATAGACAGAAAATTGCATCATAGAGAAACCATCTTTCTCCAAGTTTTTACGAAAAAGAGAAGCAGCCTTCATCTCTTTTTTCGTAGTAACAGGTAAATCGAAAAACACAAATAACCACATTATATGATAAGCATTTAGTCTATCTTCAGTCATGTCATAATAGGTAAGGAAAGTTTTTTTATTTCTCCAGAATAATATTTAACAAGAGAGGCAGTTGTTATGGTCAAAGCTATCTGCAAAGGTCGTTTAACCTTCCCTATATTGACATCACAATTCAACATACGCATTATCTCAGGCTTTGATTCTTTATTCAATTCGGAAATTCCTTTGCCATAAAGTCGATAAACGATTTCATCTACAAATGGCCGATATGGTTCCATAACATCATCAGCTAAAGGAAAAGCATTATATCTGCTTTTATGGAAGATACCCAAATTCGGAAGTAAACCAGAACCTAACAAAGCACGTGCAACAGCTGCACGTAATATAGCATAGCCATAATTTAGAAGAGCATTAGGCGGACATCCATCCCTTTCTCTTTTAAAGGAGTTACCGAAAAGGCTATTCCAATACACCTTTGCCGCTAATCCCTCCCTATTGTCTGAATCTCCACTCTTAACATTATTATAATAAGGTTTGAGAATATCTTTTTTCTTACCAGCAAGTCCCAAGACTGCGGATTGATTTGCTATTTTTGACTCTATAATCTGTTTCCAGGCCTGCTTTTTCATGGGCTCACTAACAGCAAGCTGAAATTTTAAACTTTCAGCTTGCGTTGTATTAGCATCTAAGCTTTGCAACATAGATGTTGGCATCATCTTGTTATCACATAAGATAACAGCAACATTATTCTTTACCAACTCGTTGAGAAGCGGCAAAGTAATGTTTATCATTTGATTTTCCAAGACAACACACCCAATATCTTCTATAGGGCGTGTTACCTTGTCGTCGCTATCTTTCCAAGAGATTACAATCTGGCAATTCTTGAGTGAAAGACAAACTGGAGTTGAAAAGAACAATGTCTGCTTAATCATATCATTTTTATCTTAATCTTTTAATTTCACCTAATTCATTAATCTCGAAATCATAGCCTTGAACTAAGGCATTGAGCTGAGTATGAAGCATAATTATTGAAGGGCGCAATTCTTCTCCTTGCTTAAATGCGCCATTTTTCACTTTAAGTTCTGTACTTAGACGAGCCTCCTCATGATGTTTCAACTTTATTGTTGCATAGTCAACATTTCGTCCTTTCATTCTCATTGCAGATAATCCCACAACTTTATAGAGACGTTTGTTATTATCCATAAGAGAAGCATCCCATATCTCATTTGGAGATTTTTCGTAAAGAAGTACCATTGTTCCTATCTTTAAAGAATATGCAAATGGATAATCATGTTCACTCTTCAACGGCACAATATTTTTTCCAACAGCGACTTTGTCATTACTTGTTTTAAAATATTGTGCAGTTTGCAACATATTTATTATCTCAAATTCACGCTTTTCCTTACCCTTTTTATCCTTACCAATGTACAATGCAAGCAAATAGTTGCTATCATTGGTGACATGATATTGTTGCTTGTATTCTTTTGATGAAACATCTCGCTGTTGGCGAATATTCAAAGGCTTAGTAACAGAAGGAGTATAGCATCTTACCTTTTTAATTGGTATTTGTTTCTCTTCATTCATCCATATTGTACCAGACATCGCTTCTTTGAAGCCCTTCTCATTAATAGCAGCTTCAATTATACCTCTTACTGTATCATCCACGATATTTTTGACATCATTCTCCTTCATTGATGCAAAATTTATACGCTTAACGTATTTTACGACACCATCACTCTCTATAGCTCCATAGTAAGTATCGTTATGCAATGATCCTCTTGCAGCATCACCTTTAGCTAAAACCTTTTTCCCATCAATAAGAATTCTACGGCGTCCTTGCTTTGGCATATTGTCTGGTGTGTAATGATAAACCATTATTTCATCTTGCACCTTCTCAACATCCTCAACAAATGTAGACCAAGGCTTTTTAAAATAAGCCTTGGACATACCATACCATTCATGATTTTCTTCATCATGATAGTATGCTCCCAACTTATTATATTCATCTAAGCCGATACATGCAATAACGATGGCATCAATACAATGATGAACATGATTTACACGTTCCTTCTGACTATATACCTTTTGGATACCCCAAATCTTTCTAAAATCAGAAGTCGCAATACCTTTAACGGTATAGACATGCTTGAAAAGGGATTTCAAATAAAGACGTGCATATTTAGAAATCACGCTGATATCAGTACCTTGACGACGACTAAATCCATCAGGTACACTTTCCATCGTGAAACGTAAATACTTACCTCGCCAGTAATCGCGTTGCAATTCTAAAAGATGCCGTTTACGAATGATCGCATCCTTTTGATCTTTAGTAGTTGCTCCCTTTGACATCTTCTTTTGTCTACGAATTTGACCATCAAGAGACTCATACTTTTCTCTCCAGTCATTAATACGTGCCATAATTTCATCATGGTTAGGCAATTCTGTTGGCAACTTAGTTTTCTTGACTTCTCTATTGAAACGACTATCACAAAGTGTCAAATTCATTCTTGTACTGTCGCCACCTACACTACGAGGAATAGTATGCTCTATATCAAACTTTGGATTAGCTCCAACAAAGTCTGATATCCGTATTTGCTTACCCGTATATAAACAGATGTGCCCCTGTTCTTCCCAGAGAACATATTTCAAGACATCTGCATCAGTTGGTTCTATATCATTTCCCGTTTCTGCCTTAAAGAGATTTCTTATTTTCTTGCGAGCCTCATCATTCTTGTTTTGATTTTCTTTTGTGTATGCAGCAATAGCATTACGCTTATTAGCATCATTCAATTCACGAGCAAACTCAATATGAATTTCTGTATCTTGATCTATCTTACCTTCCTCCAACAAGCGGTTTACCAATTTACGCAATCTGAACATAGAACGCATAGCCATTGGATTACGCACACTATCAATTCGAGGTGAACCAAGCTGATAAACACCATGATTATTGGTGCGTTGCACTCTAGGATACATTTCCATCATAGAAGGATGGTATAGTTTCTGGAGTTTCTCATCAGATACATGATACTGCTCCTTCAGATACTCCTTGATACACACCTCGAAAGTACGTGCATCTTTAGAATCAATCTGATTCATTTCATAGATAATATTATCAATGGCTGCATTACGCATTTCCTCCATATTCCATTCGTATTGCGGCATCACTTCACATAAGTTACCCAAGAATACGGCGTGAGAATAAATCAAGCCTTTTCTAAGATAAGGAAGAATCTTACAGATAGCCTTCAAACTTAAAGACGCATAATCACTTGGCAAAGATATCTCACAAAACTTCTTTGCTTCTTCATCATCCAATTGCAGACGATTCTTGCCAAACTCTGCAAGTTTCGTTTCATCTGTATAGAAGAACAATGCATGCCAAATATCATTGACTACATTCAAACGACTTTTACCCTCGGCTAGCGTATAGGTTTCGCAAAGAGAATCAATCCAATTATCTCCAAAGATATCTTTTAAAGCGGCAGTTACAGGACAACCAGAAACAGATGTATCCATAGGGTAATTGAAAAGATATGGCATTTCTGCATCAGAACTTTTTTTGTAAAAGCCATAATGTTTCTTTGGAGCCAATTTCTTTGCTATATCTTCAAAATCAAACTGTTTCTTTGATTTGCGGAAGAACAAAGGCATAATAAGTTCTCGCTCTTCTGCAGACAAAGGGCGTAAAGCTGAATCATTTGGTGTCTGAATTTTAATATTATTGATAAAAGAGAGCATTCTAAACTCCTCATACATAGGATGTGAAGAAGGACATTTCGTTTTGTTCTTCTCAAACACACATTTGCCCACTTGTCCCTTTTGTGACTTTAATGGTCGCTGATCAAAAATGGCTTTTTCTATTTGACGTACTATCTCTGGACCAAGATTCTTATCTAACTTCTGCTTTTCACAAATAGCCTTAAACTCTGCCAGATAATGTTCATTTCGTGCAGTATAATGATTGCGAATTTTCTCTCCTTTATTATAGAGAGAATAGAAATAATCACCTAAATATTCATACCCATCATCATGCATCTCCTGAGTCAAGTTGCTGATACTTTCTTTTACTTTTCCAGTATCATCACCACTCTGATCTTTACGATTGCTCAAAAAGCCACGACGCTGAATCATGTGATAAAAAGCACGCCCCAAAATATACCTATCAGTCATACTGCTGAAGTCTAGACACTCATGAAGACACTTATGTCTATAAGCGTATGGCGTCTTTTCTGATTCATCATCAGTACCTTGCCATTGCATAAACAAGTCGTTCTTAGGATACTCTTTTTTGAGTCTCCAAGCAGAAAGTTCAACCTTAGAAAGCGGTGGACACAAATGCGCATCACTTAAAATACGAAGCAGACGTATCTTACGTAATTTAATACGATAGTTTCTGACTCTTGATGCCTTATGAGCCGTACGGTCAGCTGCTTTAGAAGACTCTATGCCTTTTTCTATTTTAACACCTTCCTGAAAGATGTTCACACCTTTATCCAGCAAATGATATTCATCCGCCTTCTTTTCTACAATAGCCCATCCAAGACTATTGGTACCAGTATCAATTCCTAGTATTTTAGTCATATCAGTATTATTTTATATACTTAATTATTAATTTTCTGTAAAATTACAACCTTTTTATTGGATAAACAAATATTTTGTATTATATTTGCAGTAGAAAATAAGATTTCCTACATCTTATCACAATAAGGCAGTAATTGCCGAAGGTGTAAAACCTATACTCCCGCCTCGGTGGGAGTTTTGTTTTTTATGTACCTCCCATTTTCTCCAGCAAGTTCATCCTTGCCTTATCAGCAATCTCTTTCGCCTCCTGATAGCACCCATCAATTTCTTCATAGGTGTATGCATTCCGAGCCTCAGCGATGCTTTCGGTTGCAACCTCTTCGAACATTTCGAAGACGATTTGTTCATTATTATTTTGCTTCATATCTAACACTATTAAGAATTAGTATTTCCTATTTTAAATATCATCAAATGCTGACATTTACACCGACATTCAACATTCACGAATCTACTATCGAATTGACTCTCTTCTCCCTTCCCAATGTCTCGGGAAATACATAGTGGCCATTACCTATTTCACGGGGATTAGGCTCTATATGCTCGGCATACCATGCCCGTTTATACTCGGTGGTGATGATGCCGTAATCTCTGGCGGCGATGATGGAAGCGGCTAGAGATGCGCCATACAGTTCCTTGATGTCGATCATCTCCTCCAGCGTTATCTTCTCACGTTTCTTGGAACCCAACTCTTCGATAAGCGCCAATTTAGGAAGAAGAAAGAAACTGGCAAAGAGATCACAACGCTTCTCCAACCTCAGCGGACTATCTTCCGGGAAGAGGAGAAGCAGATGAGCCAGTTCATGAACTGCCGTGAAACGAAGTTTCTCTACGCTACTCTTTTCCGGATTGAAATCGAGAATCATCAGCGGATGCTTCTTATCAGCCCAGGTGCTCATTCCGAAAACATAATCCGGGAGAGTAGCAGCAAGTATCATGATACCTTTTCTTTCCAGGAGTCTCAGGATACTGGCAATGGGTCCATCACCGCAATGCCACTTTTCACGAAGAAGGTCGGCAGCATGGATGGCATCTTCAAGGGTTGATACCTTGGTGCCTTTTATCGGATTCTTGAACCGGGTAGGAAAACCCGCTTCTTTCTCCTTGGCTAGATACTGCTCTGCCCAAAAAGAGAGTTTTGCTTCAAGGGATTGCAACTCGTCTTCGGACAACTTGCCATTGGAGGTGGTACGGAGCATAGGCATATCTATCTTGAGATTGGTTCCTTCGAAATATTCCTCGCTGATATTGAGGGCTTTGACTATGGCTTGCAGGGCATCACGCTTAGGGCGCATGATGCCTTTCTCATATCGGGAGATACTCTGCTTGGTGATGGCTCCGTTGGTTCGCTCTACGAGTTTATCCATGCTGAGCCCCATCATCTGTCGCGCTTCCCGCAATCTTATAGAAAATGATTCATTAATCATAATTGTCTACGCTTTAATTTGTTGACAAATATAATAAAAAGAACTGACTTTGTAACTAATTATTTATAAGATTTAACATAAAAAAGCAGGCAAATGATAAAATAACAAGAAGAATTTAGGCAAAATCAGGTTTACACATTATTATAATAGAAAACACCTTGACCATACAAAACATACAGCCAAGGTGTTATACATATATTCATTCTCTATCTTAGTTGCTATAAGCACTCTCACCATGCTCGTAGATGTCGAGACCTTCCTCTTCTACTCGCTTGTCAACACGTACACCTACACTCTTATCTACTACCTTGAAGATAATGTAGGTAACTACTACGCTGTAGATGATGCTTACCACGGTGGCTACAACCTGAACCCAAAGCTGATGCCAGTCGCCATAGAGGGCACCCTGTACACCTTCGGCTCCTGTTACATACTGAGTGGCGAAGACACCGGTGAGGATAGAACCTAGGATACCACCCATACCATGAACACCAAAGGCATCGAGGGCATCATCATACTTGAACTTCTCCTTTACTACCGCTACCATGAAGAAGCAGACGATCGTGGAAATGATACCGATGCAGAAAGCTCCGAAAATATCGGTACTGCCGGCTGCTGGAGTGATGGCTACCAGTCCGGCTACAGCACCGGTACAAGCACCTACTGTAGTTGGCTTCTTGTTCACAATCCAGTCGATGAGCATCCAGGTAGTGGCTGCCGCTGCTGTGGCGATATGGGTTACGAGGAAGGCGTTGGCTGCCAGACCATCAGCTGCCAATCCGCTACCGGCATTGAAACCGAACCATCCCAACCAAAGGAATGACATACCCATGAACACGAAGGTGATGTTGTGAGGTGTGATAGGATGACCTGCACGGTAATCATCACGCTTGCCTACACAGAGTGCCATGACCAGAGCGGCTACACCGGCATTGATATGAACCACGGTACCACCCGCAAAGTCGATGGCTCCCATCTCCTGCAGGAAACCGCCTCCCCATACCCAGTGGGCCATTGGAAGATAAGCGATGATAACCCAGAGGATGGTGAAAAGTACATAACCGCTGAACTTCACACGCTCGGCAAAAGCACCGAGAATCAGGGCTGGAGTAATGAGGGCGAACATGCACTGGAACATTGCAAAGGTGAGCTCCGGAATGCCTGTTGGCATGATGGCATCCCAAGCCGATGCCGTGAAGGAAACATTTATCGAAACCACCGATGACGCAAGCCAGAGGATTGCCCGAATCGGCATATTCTGTAGAGAATGCCCAGGAATAACCGAAGGCTACCCATATCAGACTGACTACTGCCACAATGAATACCGTCTGCATCAGGATGCTGAGGATATTCTTCTGGCGCACCAAACCACCATAAAAAAGTGCTATACCCGGGATTGACATCAAAAGCACCAAGATGGTTGCCATGATCATCCACGCTGTGTTACCCGTATCAAGTGTCGTCAATAATAAACTGCTCATAAAAATATCTTATAGTTAAATTAGAATACAATATTATAATATAGCCTCTCAAATATAAACTTCAATACCAATCATAAAGTTCAATGTTCAAACCTCAAAATTCAAAGTATCTTTATTCCTCTTTCTCAGCGTTATACAATGCGATGTCGCCACGTTCGCCGGTTCTGATTCTTACCGTATCGAGTACAGGAATCACGAAGATTCTGCCATCTCCTACTTCACCGGTCTGTGCAGCGCCCTGGATGGCGGCGATGGTAGGCTCCACATTCTTGTCACGAACCACGATGTTCAGGAGCACACGCTCGATGCTGCTGGTATCATACATCACACCACGGTAAATGCGAGCCTGGCGCATTTTACCCTCACCTCTTACATTATAATAAGAGAACCACTCGATGTCTGCTGCTAAAAGCGCCTTCTTGACATCCTCGAATCTAGACTTGCGGATAATTGCCTCAATCTTCTTCATAATCCTTTAATAATTAATAATGTGTTAATACTTCTATTGATTGTCTCTTTTCGAAAACGGACCTTCATTGGTTGCTATTCAAATCAAGCCTTTCTTTTACACTATGTTCGTTTTCGGCTGCAAAATTAATACATTTTGTCAGCATTTTAAAGAAAATAAAAACATTTCGCTTTTACTTTTTATCGAATATTTTAAATTTATCGAGGCTTATCATATTCTCCTTACAATTTGTAAGGCAGAAAGTATTTTTATGACACAAATTGTAAGATTGCGAAAAATAATCAAGATTTCTGTATTTATTTTCTTGCATATTTCAACAAATCGTCGTACCTTTGCAACCGAAATCAAACAAATAGTCATCGAAATATTCGAAAGACTAGCAAAAAGTCAAATCTCAAAAGAGATAAGACATGAGAGATAAAAGAAGAGTATTCAAACATAAAGAACAACGCAGATGAAAGAAACAGTTCATTTTACAAAGATGCAGGGAGCGGGTAACGATTATATATATGTAGATACCCAACAATACGACATCCCTGACCCAGAGAAGGCGGCCATTTCCTGGAGTGCTTATCACACGGGCATAGGAAGCGACGGACTGGTTCTCATCGGAAAGCCGCAAGACAGCAGAAGAGCAGATTATTCGATGCGCATCTTCAACGCCGATGGTTCAGAAGCGATGATGTGCGGCAATGCAAGCCGATGCATCGGTAAGTATCTTTACGAAAAAGGATTGACCCGAAAGGACACCATCCGACTGGAAACGCTTTCGGGTATCAAGATATTGAAACTTCATCTTCAGGATAATAAAGAAGTTGTGGAATCGGTAACAGTAGACATGCTGGAACCCAAACTTGAAAATCCCGAGCAATTCTTAGGCCCTTCGGTGCTCGAAGCTGACGGCAGAAAACAAGTAACTGACACAGACGCCATAAGGACACGAGTTTGGGAAAGGGGAAGCGGAATAACAATGGCTTGCGGAACAGGAGCCTGTGCCACAGCCGTAGCCGCAGCCCTTACCAAGCGTACTGGCAGGAAAAGCAGTATCGTGATGGATGGCGGAACGCTGGAAATAGAATATAGCGAGGCTGATGATCATGTTTACATGACGGGACCTGCAGCCTTCTCATTCGAAGGAGAAATTGAATTATAAATAAGAGCAAACTTAAATAACAAATGGTCGATAATGACCACAAATAAAAGGAGAAACAAAATATGGCATTAGTTAATGAACATTTCCTGAAGTTGGCCAACAACTACTTGTTTGCCGACATCGCAAAGAAGGTGAACGCCTACAAGATTGCACATCCAAAGCAGCGTGTAATCAGTCTGGGCATCGGTGACGTAACCCAGCCTCTCTGCCCTGCCGTCATCAAGGCGATGCACAAGGCTGTAGACGAGATGGCTGAGCAGGCTTCTTTCAGAGGCTATGGTCCGGAACGAGGCTACGACTTCCTCCGCGAGGCTATCATCAAGAACGACTTTCTGCCACGTGGCATTCATCTTGACGCCAACGAGGTATTCGTAAACGATGGAGCCAAGAGCGATACGGGAAATATCCAGGAGATTTTGAGATGGGATAACAACATCGGCGTTACCGACCCGATTTATCCGGTTTATATAGACTCTAACGTGATGATAGGTAGAGCCGGAGTCTTCGAGAACGGCAAGTGGAGCAATGTAACCTACATGCCTTGCGATGAGAGCGATGACTTCATCCCTCAGATTCCAGATCACCGTGTGGACATGATTTATCTCTGTTATCCAAACAACCCAACGGGTACGGTCATCTCGAAAGAAGAACTCAGAAAATGGGTAAACTATGCTATCAAGAACGAGAGCATCATCCTCTATGATGCAGCCTACGAGGCATATATCACCGACCCATCAATTCCTCATTCTATCTACGAGATTCGTGGAGCCAGAAAGGTAGCGATAGAATTCCACAGTTATTCGAAGACTGCCGGATTCACCGGTGTGCGTTGTGGTTACACCATCGTTCCTAAAGAGTTGAAGGCAAAGACATTGGCAGGTGAGGAAGTGGCATTGAATCCTATCTGGGACCGCCGCCAGTGCACCAAGTTTAATGGTACAAGCTATATCAGCCAGCGTGCTGCCGAAGCCATCTACACCCCTGAGGGTAAGGAACAGGTGAAGGCAACCATCAATTACTATATGGAGAATGCCCACTTCATGAGAGCCGAACTCCAGAAACTCGGCTTGAGAGTATATGGCGGCGAGAATGCACCTTATCTCTGGGTGAAGACGCCAAACAACACGCCAAGCTGGAAATTCTTCGAAGAGATGCTTTATGGTGCCAGTGTAGTCTGCACTCCAGGTGTCGGCTTCGGTCCATCGGGCGAAGGCTACATCCGACTCACCGCCTTCGGCGAGCATGAGGACTGCAAGGAAGCCATGGAGAGAATTGCCAAATGGCTGGGAAAATAAACATTCCAACAGAATATAAAAACATTGAAAATCAGAAATTTTAAATTATATAAGGTATGAGCAACTTAAGATTTGAAGCTGTTTCAGAGGCTTCCAAGAGAAAGCCTGTTGAGGTAACCGCTCCTAGCGAGCGACCAAGTGAATTCTTCGGAAAGAAGGTATTCAACCGACAGAAGATGTACAAGTATCTCCCTGCAGATGTCTATGAGAAACTGATAGACGTCATCGACAACGGAGCACGTCTCGACCGTAACATCGCCAACGCCGTAGCCAAAGGCATCAAGCAGTGGGCTGACGAGAATGGCGTAACCCACTACACTCACTGGTTCCAGCCATTGACAGAAGGTACTGCCGAGAAGCACGATGCCTTCATCGAGCATGATGGCAAGGGTGGTATGATCGAGGAATTTTCAGGCAAGTTGCTCGTTCAGCAGGAGCCTGATGCTTCATCTTTCCCATCTGGCGGTATCCGCTCAACCTTCGAGGCTCGCGGTTATTCTGCATGGGATCCAACATCTCCTGTATTTATCATCGACGATACACTCTGTATCCCTACCGTCTTCATCTCTTACACTGGTGAGGCTCTCGACTATAAAGCTCCATTGCTCCGTTCATTGCACGCTGTAAACGTAGCAGCAACAGAGGTTTGCCACTACTTCAACCCTGATGTCAAGAAAGTTATTTCCAATCTCGGTTGGGAGCAGGAGTACTTTCTGGTAGATGAAAGCTTGTATGCAGCACGTCCTGACCTGATGCTGACAGGCCGCACCCTGATGGGTCACGATTCGGCAAAGAACCAGCAGATGGACGACCACTACTTCGGCGCCATCCCAGAGCGTGTTCAGGCATTCATGAAGGATTTGGAAATCCAGGCTCTCGAACTCGGTATTCCTTGCAAGACCCGTCACAACGAGGTAGCACCAAACCAGTTTGAGTTGGCACCTATCTTCGAGGAGACCAACCTTGCCGTTGACCACAACATGCTCCTGATGAGTTTGATGAAGAAGGTAGCTCGCCATCACGGTTTCCGCGTACTTCTCCATGAGAAGCCATTCGCAGGCATCAACGGTTCCGGTAAGCACAACAACTGGAGTCTCGCTACTGATACCGGCATCCTGCTCCATGGCCCTGGCAAGACACCAGAGGATAACCTCCGTTTCGTAGTCTTCATCACAGAGACTTTGATGGGTGTATACAAGCACAACGGTTTGCTCAAGGCTTCTATCATGAGCGCTACCAATGCGCATCGTCTGGGCGCCAACGAGGCACCTCCAGCAATCATCTCTTCATTCCTCGGCAAGCAGTTGACCGACCTTCTCGAGCACATTGAGAAAGCCGACAAGAAGGATCTCTTCACCGTAGCTGGCAAGCAGGGCATGAAGTTGGATATCCCTGAGATTCCAGAGTTGATGATTGATAACACCGACCGTAACCGTACATCACCATTCGCCTTCACCGGTAACCGTTTCGAGTTCCGTGCCGTAGGTTCTGAGGCTAACTGTGCATCAGCAATGATTGTATTGAACACAGCCGTAGCCGAGGCTTTGACCGACTTCAAGAAGCGTGTGGATGAGTTGATTGCCAAGGGTGAGGACAAGACATCTGCCATCATCGATATCGTTCGTCAGGATTTGAAGACCTGCAAGCCAATCCGTTTCGACGGCAATGGTTACTCAGATGAGTGGGTAGAGGAAGCAGCCAAGCGTGGTCTGGACTGCGAGAAGAGCTGTCCTAAGATTTTCGAGCGTTATCTCGACCCTGCCACTATCAAGATGTTCGAGGATATGGGCGTCATGAAGAAGAACGAGTTGGAAGCCCGTAACGAGGTGAAATGGGAGACCTACACCAAGAAGATTCAGATTGAGGCTCGTGTAATGGGCGACTTGAGTATGAACCACATCATCCCTGTGGCTACTCACTATCAGAGCCAGTTGGCTAAGAATGTGGAGAACATGATTGATATCTTCGGCGACGAGGAAGGCAAGAAGTTGACAGCCCGCAACATCAATATCATCAAGAAGATTGCCGAGCGCACTCAGATTATCGAGACAGGTGTTGAGGAGTTAGTAAATGCCCGCAAGGTAGCCAACAAGATTGAGAACGAGCACGATAAGGCGATAGCTTATCATGACACGGTAGCTCCAAAGATGGAGGAGATCCGTTATCAGATTGATAAGTTGGAGTTGACAGTAGCCGATGAGCTCTGGACATTGCCTAAGTATCGTGAACTCCTGTTCATCCGCTAATCAGCAATGTCTTCCAACATAAGACATATTTCTGACAGATAAAAAAACAAAGCTCTAATAAGAGCTACTCTTCATCAGATATAACAATTGAACGATCAATCTATTTCTTTTATTGGTTGTTTAAGTTTGCGCGGAGTGTGGTTGTGAAATCACGCTCCGCTTTTTTATTTCCTGATTTACATAAACAAAAAACAGACCGACATGAACGCTTGTTCACATCGGCCTGTTTACTTTTTTACTTTTTTACTCTTTTACCTTTCACGGCGATTCCATTGTCACGAATCTCCACCTTCTCATATTTGGCATCAACAATCACTTTTCCTTTCAATGTCATAACGCCCCAATGTCTGGGAATCTCTTCAAAGGCGCAATAGGCACCAACAGGTTGCGCTATACTGCAGTAGAGGGGTGGCACGATAACTTTACCATCTACCTTCACGCCCCATTTCTTTCCTGCTTGATACAATTCCACATGCCCTGCTTCTGACTTCTCATGCAAAAGAAGCATCTCGTTTTCTTCCATTTCCTTCTTTTGCAACATCGCCTCATGATAGTATTTCTTGCCAAGGCGAGGCATCACAAAATTCAAATCTTCATTTTCATTCTTTGGATGATTGCATCCTATATAAGTCTTCTTCAAATTTGAATCCACCAGGTAGTAGTCCTCTTTGCTGTCCATGACCACGATACGTTCACCATACAGGACTGCACATAACCAATACACATGTTCGTAATCATTACGTAGGAAACATACATTCCTGCTCTCTTCATTGCTCATGCGCATCTTCCCTTCATCACCCTCACAATAGTACCATACCTGACAACCGGGAGCAGAAGGTCTGAATCTGAATATCATATAGTACCCATAATTCAGAAAATCATATTGTGAAGGATGATAAGGCAGAGAAAAATCTTCTTGGGTTCGAGACATGAAGATGTCGTTATATTCTATAAACTCCCATCCTTTTATGTTGACAACATGGGGAGCTTCTGCTACGTTAGTGCCATCGTCGATGACAGCTTTTGCCAACAGGTCATAATAGCATTTCGCCTTTCTGCGAGGTCGGTAGAACAGGATGTTGCCATCCAACAGCTTCATGTCATAGTAATCGCCTGGCTCCAAGACCTGTTCTCCTTGTCGGTTCACTACCGTCATCTTTCCATCAGACAGCTTGATGATGGCAAACTCCCCTTTGCTATCTACAAACTCACGATACTGTAGTGTTTGGAGCAATTCTTCATGGCTCATCACCATCATCATTTCCGAGTCTGGATGAATCTGAATATCGTCTTGCTTCTCGTTCATCAGGAAAAACTCTCTATCCTTCGGAGTCTCCTTTCTCTTGCCAACATTCAGCTTTCCCTCGAACATAGCATTCCAGTTCCAAACTTGCGAAGGCAATCCGAACACTCGATACAGTCCCACGTTATCTATAATCACGCAGTTCTTCTTCCCCTTAGCCACTCGCAGTCCTCGTCCCACCATCTGCAGGTACTTGGCAAGCGACAATGTAGGTCGAGCCAACTGTACAAACTCCACATCCGGACAGTCAAATCCCTCCGAGAAGATGTCCACATTCACCAGTACTTGGATGTCACCTTTCTTAAAGGCTTCAATATCTTGCTGTCTTTCTGTGGCAGGTGTCTTCGAGTCTATGGCTATGGCTTTCACGCCATTTTCCTGATATAGTTTTGTGATTTTCTGAGCATGAGAAATATTGATAGCATACACGATGCCCTTTCTGTCTTTACCAAATTCTTCCAAACTCTGATAGAGCCTTTCGATGCTCGGCTTCTTATTCAGCAACATATCCATCTCCTTGTTCTGGTAGTCACCATCTGCTCCTCGCTTCTGCAAGGAGTCGATGAGCCGTTGCGTCACACCATCCGATTTAATGCTCACAAAATCGTATGTCGCCAATCTTCCCTTGCTGATAAACTCAGGAACACTCCAGGACTGTACCAATACGTCAAACAGATCAGTAAAACCCTTACCATTTAGTCGGCAAGGTGTAGCCGTCAGTCCTAGAAACTTGGCTTTCGGGAATCTCTCCCACATTTCCTTATAGGTCTTGGCAAGCGCATGGTGCGCCTCGTCAATCACTATCATTCCTGGTTCTTCCTCTATCTCGTCATAGTGTCTCATCAGCCACTGAATGGACATCGCCTTGACGGATAACAATAGGGAAGAGGTGTTTGATGCGGAAAAGGAATGGAACTTTCTTACGGTGTCGTCTATCTGCGAAACAAGCTCTCTTCTATGGGCTACAATCCATACTTTCTCCATTGGATTGTTGCTCACAAAAGAGTCAATGACTGCTGTTAACAGATAAGTCTTACCTGTTCCCGTTGGCATTTGTGCCATCACGGACCGATGAAGGCGCAACGCCTTCTCAATCCGTTCCTTCATATCCTCTTGATAATCAAATAGCTTGATTTCCTTCATTATTTAAGAGTCTCGTTGACTTTACTCCAGTCTTTATTCATCAATTCCTCGATAATGCAATGAATCTTCAAGGCATATTTCGTTCTAGGGTGATTACCATACTGTGTTCCTCTCAAAATACCTTCATAGAAGATGGTTACGATGATTTCAGTCTGTTTTCTGTACCTTATATATTCCTGTTCATCATATTTTTTGTTGTGCCAATAGTAGGAACTAGCCCAATAGCGCTTATGGTTATCCAGCATCTCCGTTGCCAGAAAACCATACTTGACGAGTGTTGCCTTCTTGGTCTTCATCAGTTCATTCATCTTGCTGTGGAACAACAGAAAGGCATTGAACGACATTCCCTCCATGATGGCTTTCCATTCTGCACTTTTCTTCTTGACAAGGGCTTGGTCTGCCTCTACTTTTGCCGTGACCTCATCCTCTTGCTTCATTCGCTCTTCCAGATAGGTGGTATCCCATTTTCTCCATATCAGTTTCTTGATATACCCATCCAGTTCCAAGGCAAACTTACCTTCTTCGGTCTCTTTGACATGGTATTTCTCTTCCAACAACGGTGTACGCATCTTCTTCGTTATCAGATATACAGTTGATGTAAACTGCAGTCGCTCTGTACTGGCATCTTCTCCTGCTATCACCTTATCACCCAAGATAGAAACGTTTTTTTTAAGTTCTTCCAATTTTTCGTCTGTAAAGAAATCATATTTCTTCAACTTCCTCATCATGCCATAGATTTCAAAATACAAGGCATTACTGAATATGACAAAGTCCATGTCTTTCAGCGTTTCCGTAAAGAAAAAGAAATAGGTACTGACAGGGTACATCTCCATATTCTGTGGTATTTCTATTTCCTCAGGCAACTCCACTCCCGAAGCCTTACCGTCTTCTCTTGCAGTCGATATAATCTCGCCTGTCTCAGGATTCCTGGCATCCAGATAATTGCCGAAGTCAAAGTTCTTGTCTATCTCGTCGATACCTGTCAACTCCTTCAGTAATATCTTCGGCTGCTTGGCATCACTCTTCATGATTTCCTTAAACACGTCCACGCTTGCCATGCACAGATTACCTACGGCAGAGGCAAACGCCACGTTCATCAGCAGATTGCCATGCAGCAGGTCATCGAACTTTTCTCCATAGATGCGCATGGAGATATACCATTCCTTGGGATTGCCCTCAAAGCCGATGGTGGAGATGTGGATGTCCTCAGCTGTATCAGTATGCTGTCCATACAGACTGCTGATGACAGGATATTTCTTCCGGAAATGTTTTTTGATGATATGCTCATAGCGGTCATAACCGTTTTCTGCAAAGTCCAATACATGCGCCCATCTGCAGCATGCCATGATATATCCGTCATGGTTCAGGAAGTTCATGTTGAAGTACTGGTGCTCGTTGATTCTCACCGTCACCTCCAACTGCTTGTTGGTCTTTTTGTTGAACGCAAACGTACCTTCAGACGGAAAATCCAAAGGTACACTGGTTGTGAACACTGGTAAAATTATAGGTGCTTCTCTCATTGTTTCTGTTTCATTATTAGTGTAGTTGATAATTTACAGGAGTGATTTCTCCATGTCGTTTGGCTCACGAATCACAGCCATTGGCTCTCCTTCAAATGGTATCTCAGGCATCAAGTCCATCAACTTCTTCTTCATGCCTCGATGATTGGGGTATTGTCCTGCTGTCTCTGCGATATAGCGACATACTTCCTGGCGTTTCTCCTCGTGGTTCCACGCCTTGACTACTTCCACTAGGGCTTGATAGCTGTCGTATATCAGTTTGCCGATACGTCTTTTGTATTCGCCTACCAAGTCTTGTATGTCATCTCGGTTGATGAGCAGAGGTATATGCTTGCACAGCGCCATGGCGATGGCATACGCTGCATCGGGTCTGTTCTTTTCCAATATCTGTGGGATGGATTTCTTGTGCCATCGTTCCAGCAGGCGTAGCTGAGCCATGAAGTCATCATTGTCTTTTGGCTCAAAGCTTACTTCCTGCATCAGATATTTGGAGTATTCCTCTTCATAGTCCACGCTCAGCCCTTTCGGAATATAGTTGATTCTCGGCCGCTCCATCCGGGCCCAATACCGCTGTCTCTCCATCATCCGCTTGCGCTGCTCATCATTTTTGATGCGCACCAGCTTCTCATAGTTCACCATCGTCTCAATCTCCCTGAACTCAGGAGAATTCATCACCTCTGTCTTCAGATGCTTCTTGATGAGTTTCTCCAAGTAACGCCTCCAAACCTCTTTGTTCTCTTCGGTAACAAAGATAATAATCTATCTACTTCAGATTTACCAATCCAGATAAGTTACTTTCTTTTACAATGCCATTCTTTGTAAACTGCTTACACAAGGCTTCTACTATAATTCGCTTGCTTTCACTCATTGATGGACTCAACGTGATTTCAATATTGTCAACAACTGCATCTTGTAATTTCATATCATAATACTCGAATGGAAGTTGCTTATTCACTTTATAACAGTCTGAAGTGATTTTTCCTACAAAATCCATCATTTCTGTAGGAACATGTAATGGATTAAAAGGAAATACATTCAATACAAAACGACTTTCCTTTTGAAAAGCCCAGCGCATATTTTTATATCGACCAACTTTACCAAAATCAATATTCACCCCATTTCCTGTATCTTTAAATAAATAGGGTGTCCAGTTCTCTGTTCTTAAAAACAAGCTGGAAACATCCCTGTTAATTGTTAATATTACGCTCTGATATTTAACGTTTCATGTAACGAAATAGTTCTTTGAAAATTTGTGTATATCGTTGATTTTTAGTATCTTTGTACATCATTACAAATACTTATAATCAATGAAAAAGTTAGATTCAAAACAGCATAAAGAGACCCCTGAGGAAGAGTTAAAGCGTCTTCGTAAAAGAGTTAAGCAACTTGAAGGCAAAGAAGTGAAGAATACAAACACTATCAAAGGTCTTCGGAAAGAACTCAAAAAAAAAAGACGTTCAGAAAATAACTATGACCAACGAACAAAGAGCATTACTCTCGCACCTGTTCCCGGACATAGATTCCCTCTTGTAGTAATTCAACTTTGTGTTCTTATCTATATGCGTACTGGCTGTGGCCTTCGAACTGTAGTGAAGATCTTGGAGGTATTCTCTGAAGTACTTGGTAAGAACTTCGGAAAAAGTCCATGCTACAATACGGTGGAAAACTGGATAAAGAAGTTGGGACTGTCTGTTTATCAAGATGACCAGCCATGCAAAGGCAAAAAGTTTGCCATGGTTATGGATGAGAGCATCGCTATAAACGGTCAGAAACTACTTTTGGCTCTAGCCATTCCATCAGAGCATCAAGATCGACCTGTCAAACATGAAGATGTGACAGTTTTAAACATGACGGTAGGAGCAAACTTCAAGGGTGAAGATATCGAAAACAAGATAAGCGAAGTCACTATATCTGCAGGTTCAGAACCTCAATATGTGATTAGTGACAATGCCCATAACCTTGTAAGGGGTATCTTGGACTCTGGATATGTGCATTATGCGGACATCAGTCATTCTATGGGTGTGATTCTCAAAAAGGTGTATGAAAAACAGCCTGATTTTGTTGAGCTTACAACACTTTTAGGAAAGAAAAGACTGCAATACCATCTGACAAATAAAGCATATTTGCTACCACCGAACATGAGGACTATTGCTAGATTCATGAATATGTCTGAATGGGTAATCTGGGGCAACTCTATGCTTGCTTGTTACAACAAACTCCCAAAAGAAATGCAGGAAGCGTATGCTTTCATCAACGACTATGAATCTTTGTTGCAAGAACTCATGGATGCGTTGGATGCCATCAGGCATATAGAGCATATCTGTAAAAACAAAGGCTTTTCCTGCAAGACGAGTAAGGAGTGCCAGTCATACATAGTTGCTCAGGTTATAGGAAATGCTTATCCTCGTCAAGCTCACCTTGGCTTGAAGATGCTGGAGTACTTCCGAAAGGAAGAAGCGCAACTTACTGAGGATATGAATATCTGCATCTCTTCAGACATCATTGAATCTACTTTTGGTATATACAAAAGCAAGAAGTCACCGAACAAGCTGTATGGCATAACTCCTTTTGCTCTAATGATACCATTATATCCAAAAGTCGTGAACGAATCCGTTACTAAAACATTTAATTTCAAAGAGCGCTTAGTGAATGTTAAACTTAAGGACATTGATGCTTGGACTACCGAGCACTTGTCCAAAAACTGGGTGACAGAACGAACCAAAACTCTCAAACAAGTGAGTTAATATTGGAACATAGAACTGGACACCCTATTAAATAAATCGGATGTTTTTTCTTGCACATCATCAACATATTCGATATCACGATAAAAGAAATCGCTATTACTATTCTTATACACAGGCATTATCATATAGCCATTTGCTTCTATATCCTTTTGAGGTATAAGAGATATGATACTACCTTCGGAATGTAAGCCATTGTTTAAGTTTAAGTTGTGGATAAGATATGCCTGAAACATATCCTCATCCAAGGCAATTCTGATACCATTGGTAACTCCAGCATACATTTTCCACAGGGGAATGCTTTCCTCTGCGTCCTTTGTCCAGCATGAAGCAAATATATATTGAGCTAAATTGACTCCACAAGAAACGACTTTTTCTTCCAAATCATCAACCTTGTCTAACCGATTAAAGCGTATTGTTCTGTTTTTTAGAATCAACGCTAAAGTATCTATTGTTGTATAATGATATAACTTCATTTGAAAAAAATTAATTATAATGCAATCTCATATAGTCTTCTTGCTGTTTCTCTCTTTGTATTTCAGAATCAAATTCCTTTATACACATAGAGGCCCAATTCCTTACCTCTAAACATTTATGGTTTAGCAATTTTTCCATACACATTGTAAGTATCCGCTCAACTCCGTATTGCATATCTCAAAAAAATATTGTACCTTTGCACGGCGGCATCATTTTTCTAATTTTGAGACAAGAATACGCAATTTAGCCCTCCATCGGCACAAGCTAATGGAGGTTATAACTTAATTTGACTAAATATTAAATTCATTTTTATTGTTCCTCATCTTCCCAGAACTCAGGAAGAAGAGTATAATACTTATCCTCAGGCGTAGAATCTATGTGCTTCAACACATAACAAAGCCAACGCTCAGGATTTTTATCTAGCACCTTACATGCTCCAAACAAGGAGTACATCATTGCTGCACGCTTACAAGCATCCAAGTCACGGCAGAACAAATAAGCCTTCTTACCCATCACCATGTCACGGATCAGGCGTTCGGTATCATTATTGTCCAAAGGCATGTCTGGGATGTCTATATAATTGGTCAGCTCTGTATAGTTGCGCAACATATAGTTCAATGCCTGGTATATATTGCTGTCTTTTGGCACATCCAAGATGGCACTTGCAGCCCATAGCTTGAAGTCCTCCCATAGCGGCTCGGCATGGTCCTTCCTGAACTGTGCTTTCTCCTCGCCCTCAAGTTTCTTCTCCTTTATCATTTCCTCAATCAGGTTAATGTTCTGGTAGAAGAGAATACCTATCTTTGCAAGATTAGGATTTTCCTTCAAGGCTCGTTCCATTGGTCGTCGAGCATGAACGACACAACGACACAATATGCGACCATTTATCTTCTTCAGCCAATCATAGCCAGAGTAACCATCACACATCAGCGCCACACCTTTCCAATCTTTGAGGTTGTCCATGATGTCAGCAGTACCCCTACCATGCTTGTTTTTCGTATTAACCATGAAGATTGGAATGCCTGTCGCCACAGAACGATATTGAATCAAGTAATGATTTACCGTCTTATGCTTCTCGCAGTCCAATATCGGGAATGGAGAACCATCAGCGCCAAGCAGCAAACTGGACATTACTCGATCCTTCTGCAGATTGTAGAGAGGTTCTATCTTGTCACATACACCCTGATGCCAGTCATCGACTGTTGAAGGAGCGAGTATCAAGCCATCCTGTTTCATCTTCTTTATCTGCCGGTTAAACGGCTGATGAAGAACATACTTATTACACTCTAACTGTGCCAACAACTCTGCCGAAGCATAACTCTTCCAAAACACGTCCTCATAGCATGGAGACTGCAAGAGCTTCTGCATTGGATCATCCTTGCGACGAACAACAGGACGACGATATGGCTGAACAAAGTAGCGTACTTTGGCTGGCACAATAAACTCCTGCACCTTGCCTTGGTAAACGATTACATATTCATCCTCATGTCCTATATAGCCTTCAGGCCAAAGTACCTTTTCCTCCAAGCGAGGCATATCCTCAGGTATAGGATTTCGTCCATGCCCCTTCTGTTCCTTCTGGCTATTCAAAAGCTTCTTTATAGCCTTGCGCTTGCGATATTCCTCACAGAATTCACGGCACTCTTGGTAACGTTTCTTTTCCTCATCAGTGAACTCAACTGATGCCATTACCTTATCATAGATGGTATCACGTTCTTCCTTACTAAAGACTACCCGCTCACGCTTTTGAGTAAATATCATTCTGACAAGAGAGGCTATCTGCTCGGACTTCGACTTGTTTTTAGCTTCAACCTTGGCCAGTTTATCCTTGATCTCATCCGTCAAAGACTCATGCGCTTCCTTTGCCGCAAGCTGATACTTCAGCAACAGTTCCTGACCTTTGGAAGAATCCTTGTCACCAAGGGCGATGAACGCCTGCATGAACATGTCAAACATATCAGCCAAACGATTCAGTGCAGTTTTCTCGAAACGGGTTTTAGCTGCAGACATCTGCTGGCGAACCTGTTCACTTACATTTTGGGCGATTGTCTCCGCTTTCTTATCTACATCAGACTCACGCTTATCCAAAGCCTTATTACGTTCCTCCAATTCCTTGGTCTTATCTGCTAATTGAGCTTCCAACTCTTTTCTGATACGTTCTTCTGCTTCAGCAACACGGCGAGCCACCTCCTCGTCAATCAAGGCTTGACGAGTGATGCGCTCCACCTGCAGGTCATGCTCTGCATGCGCTGCCCGATCATTGGCATCGGACAACTGGCCTACGGCATTGGCATATTTCTCTGCCAAAGACGTACTTTTCCCTGTATTTTTTGTTGCTGTTCAAACATATCGTTTACCTTATTGTTTGGTGAAGGATTGCCTAAGCGCACTCCTTCACCTCATCGGATTTCTCTACATAGTAACATGGAAGCATAGACTTATAGTCCTTATCCCCATCTTTCATGCGGGTAAGGATGTCTTCAATATACCTTCCAAAGTTTAAATTGTTCATTTTGCAGCTTTCATATAAAGAATACATAAAAGCTAAGTTCTCCGCAGCCTCATGACTACCTGCCTTGCCCCAATTGCGACGTCCCATGGCGATATGCCGGAAGCATCGCTCAATGGCTATGTTGTGGATTTCTACATCACCATTAGTGAGAAAGACTTGAAACGCCTCTTTATCATCAAGCACGTAGTTGACTGCTCGCATCACCATCTTGCCATACTTCTTCACGTCCTTCTCGTCCTTCATTCTCTGCAATGCCTTCATGATGGACTGAACGACGAAGCGACTGTACTTCAAGCGGAACTTTAGTCGAGCCTCACCTGTCTTGCCTTTTTCATCTGCAACTCGCTCTATATAGAAGAGGTAGTTCATAAGCTTGATGATTGGTCTCACTCGATGGTCTGCTATGAAGGCGTCCACGAAGTAATGACGGGCATGGAACCAGCAAGCCGTGCGAGTAATCTTCACACCATACTTTTCCTCGATGCTCTTGACTACTGTATCATAAAGCTTGGCTCTGTCTGCCGTAAAATACTTGATGTTCGAGTGCTCGAAGATTTGTTCCTCAGGGATTGTATGGCTACGACTGCCTTCACCGTAGAGCATGACAACCAGCTTCTTCTCCAAGGAGAGGGCGGCATGGATATACTCCACTTTGTACTTGTCAGGCTTGTCTTCCAACAAGTTGCGAACCAAAATACGAGTCTCGTCATTGTTGGTATATATCGATGACTTTATCACTTCCAGCATCAGGTCTTGCAATCGCTCACGCAAGCACTTCATTATCTCGTGCATCCACTTGTTGAGCGAGGACTGTGGCATAAATGCCTCCATATCTCTCAGCATCTCCAAGATGCGATTCTCACTTACATTATAATGTATCTTCATGTCAAGGTAGAATCGGGCAAAGCTTGGAAGCAATGGATTCTTACCTACAATATGGTCTGGATGCTTGCTGCACATCGGATCATGTCCAGGAACATTGAACCTGCCGATTTCATACTCAATACAACCTGCCAAGGGAGCATAGCAATCGTACATTCTCACAATCCAAACGTCCTCGCCAGTAATCTTGTCTTTGCGATGGATTAGCTTGAAGCCTGCAGGCAAGTTGCTCGTATCAATACCCATAGAGTCAAGCACCTTGATGGAGAAGACGTTTCTTCTACGCTTAGGCTTGTCCTCTTTGTCTTTCTTTTCTTTCCTTTTGTCGGACTTTGGCAACTTGGGCTCTTTACCTGTGTCAACTGGGGTTTGGTCAACTTCCTCAATAATTCCACTGGCCAACTTGTTAGCTTCGTCAACGACATCAGTGAATTCCATGTCGTTCATTCGACGTTCATCGAACTCAACCTCGCCTTTCATATAGGAACTAGCATCGCTGTTTGTCTTGAAGAGACGGCGTTGGAGCACCAGAACCACGCTGTGCAAGTCCACATTGGCTTGTTCGCTAAGTTCCTTGGCTTCCTTGGACTCTTGGAGTTTCGTTATTTCCTCCTTGGCTTTTGCCAGTTCCTTTTTAGTCTGAGAATGAGACTCACGCTCTTCATCGCGTTCCTTTTTATAACAGTCTCGTTGACTTTGAAGTTGTGCTTTTTCCTTATCCCATTCTTTTTGATTCTCCTCCAACTCGAGAATACGACTATCCATAGAATCAATCGTCTTGCGATTGGCCTCTAACTCATCCTCATGCTTAGACACAGCATGTTTCAAGTGAGCATTTTCATTGCTCGCCTGAAGGTACAGATTTTTGTACTGATTGAGCTTGTTTAATATCATATTCTCTTGCTGTTTCATGTATGCAAAGATACAAAAAAAATCTCTAGAAATCAGCATTTTACGAGTTAAAGAACGTTTATTTTTTGAACTATTTTTCATCTGCTAACTCTCTCATTTCCTGCGAGTTTTCAACTGGTCTAGCTCACGCTTTTTCTGCAACAATTCTTCATTCATCCGTTCTCTTTCCTCACGAAGTTTCTTTGTTTCTGACTTGATTTTTAAGGTTTCCTGCATTATTGCCTTACTCTCGTCCTTCAAAGAAGCCACAGCAGATTCCAAGGCAGTAGCCTTTAGTTCCAACTCTTTTATTAGAGCTTGGTGAAAATCAGCCAAGGACGCATGTTTCTTTGAGAACAAACGTTCCACCTGATTTTCATCAAGACGCTTTAGAGCCTCCTCAACTTTCTGCCAAGAGGCAACAAAGTCAGGATCTTCTGTTTTATTTATCATAAATATACATTTTAGATTGAACGGCATTTGATACAAGCAAAGTCACTTGTTCACGAGTTATAAGATGGCAACTCTTTATTTCCATAAACTTTGGTTTCAGCATCTTGCCATCATCAAACCATTTCTGATAAATCACATAGCCATTCAAGTCATAGTGAAGGATCTTCACCGTATCATATTTCTTGTTATAGAAGATGAAGGCTTCTCCATAGGCCGTTGGGTCGCGATGAAAATACTCACGGACTATTGTTGCCAATCCTTCTCTTCCTTTTCTCATATCTGTTGGGATGCTGCAGATATAGAAATTGGTGCGTGACGTAAAATTGAGCATACTACATACTCATTTTACGCAGCAGTTCTACAACAACCGCCAAGTTTGAACATTTTATCTCCAACTCATCTCCAGTAGGACTTGCTATCACCAGTTGCTTTACGCACCACTTTGCCTCTGGCTGTACAACAGGCTGTTCTGAGAAGCGTTCATCAATAACCTGAAGAGGTATCAATGAAGGTTCTTCTTCCTTCTCTACCTTACCCTTGCTAGAATAGTACTGTTTCTTGTATTCAGACAACCACTTGTAGTCGATTCCTTCATCACTACAATACTTACGCAGGTTTCGACCTCTACGGTTCTGATTAAAGTCCTGCATCACCTTTTCGAAGTATTCCTTTGTTTCCATAATTCTGATTTTTAAGAATTCGGATGCAAAGGTAAATACTTAATGTGTTAAAACCTTACGCTGTAATGGTGATATACAGGGAGAATTAGTGTCACACCATTGGGATAGCTTAATTTTAAATAAGGATTGCGACGGTTCCGAACTTTTGCAGACTCACGCATCTCCTTCGCCTCATTGTTGCCGATTACAACCTCGGCGAACTTTGGCTTGCTGTTTAATTGTTTCTTGCCTTGTACCATAATTTGAATAATTTAAAATCATGGTGCAAAGGTACGAAACTTTATCTAGGCGCACAATACGACTTTGCATTTACTGTGTTTATGAGCAATTTGCCCTCTAGTAATGAGGCTAATTCCGCCTTACTACCCAAAATTGTTAATGTTTTTAGTCGAAACATAACTATATTTGAAATTATTTTGTTATCTTCGCAGCCATAAACAGCGGGTTCCATCAGAAACCCATCATTTCATAAACTAGAAACAACGGTTATGACATACGATATTAATACTATATATACGAAGTATAAGCAGCTTACGAAAAAGCAACGTCAGCAACTCCTTGCGGCTCTTCAGTCGCAAGGCATCAACATTGTGAAAATCGAAACCTACGAATATGCTGATGCCCCAGGCATCAAACATCTGTTTTTCTATTTTGCAGGGGATAGTAAAAAGGCTATCCCTTATTTCATGCTAGATAAAAAGGTATGGGAAAAACTTCAGTTATGCATCATGTCTATTGCATGATACATAACTGTTACACATCATATTTCCCTTAACTAAATAAAGATTCTGCAGGCTGTAAACTTCCAACAGAAGCATACAACATGTCCAAGTTTGTTTTTTTACTAGAGCGTTTCATCCTTAAAGGATAAGCGCCATGTTGAATCAGTAATGCATTACCTAATGCAGAAGTAGGAAACTCCGCATATTGGGGCACAAATAATCTTTTTTCCATAATCGATGGACTTTAATCCCGCATCAAGACTTCCCCTTTTTCTCCAGCCTCTATCACCAACATTGCCTGACTTAAAGCTATAAGAGTACTGTTTCTTTTCATTGCACGCGAAACCATCCATTTTGCTTGCGGATCAAATTCACTTATAACTAACACTCTGTTCCAATCCCAGTAAGGAGCAATTTCTTTCCTTACATAAAAATAACTTATGCCTTCCGGCAATACTAAAATGGTTGTGGCTCCATTAGCTAAAGCTGTTTTATGAGCTATCATATCCACACCATTAGCATATCCAGATACTAGACAAAAGCCTTGACCGGAAAGTTGCGTAGCTATATCAGTTGCAATCCCCAAACCTTTATCCGACACCTTTCTGGAGCCACTGAAACCAACTTTATTTTTGGACAGCAATGCTGCATTTCCTCTATAAGACAATACAGTCGGGCTATTCATACCCAACTCATCCAATAGTGATTTTGGGTAGTTATCATCCAATATAGATAAATACTGAACATCAGATAATCTATCTGAAATTTCATAATCCTGCATAAACGCCAACCTCTGTTCTTCTGTTAGACGAACAGACACTCCATGTTGAAGTTCTAAAGGAGTGGTAACCTTATTTCGTATGCTAAAGAGTAATTTATTTACTCTAGCAGGTCCCATCCCCTTTACCCTCAACAAGCGAAACAGTATCTTAATAACTTCAATACCAGACCAATCCATAATCTATCTAATTATTACCTAAAAGATTTTACTAAAGTCAATCCAAAAACACGAGCAAGTAAAATGCTTTTTTCCTTCAAATCCACCTCATCAGCTATCAACAAATGAGAATTTAGCAATGCATCTTTAGCAACGCTTGAAGTTCTGCCTTTGTGGAAGCAAGTTCTGTCTTTTAGATTATGTATCTCCCACGTCCTTCTGGTTAATGACACGGACAGGGGCGTCCGATCTCCTCAG
>VOFI01003310.1_pt1 | contig 34113 bp, 52 predicted proteins | sample 5384131 | NCBI WGS metagenome assembly VOFI01 (sample SAMN12384728, study PRJNA508395) | human gut metagenome | isolation source: healthy gut H | host: Homo sapiens
CTCATCGCCAAGCATATGCGGGCCAAAGCACAACGTGTTTTCCTCCACCTTCCGCTTCAACCGCGCGGAAGAAAAGCGGATGCAGGAGGAGGCTATAGCTCTGCTGGAGGAGCAGGACCTGGCCCATCTAAAGGACGAAGTGGCCGGCTACCCCTGCCCTACGGCCTCCAGCGCCAGGCTGGAGATCGCCCGGGCCCTGGCCACCCAGCCCAAGCTGCTCCTTCTGGACAGCTTAGGCCGCCATGAATCCCCAGGAGACCCAGGAACTCACCGACTTCATCCATAAAATCCGCGACGAGTACGACCTGTCCATTCTGATGATCGAGCACCACATGGATCTGGTCATGCGGATCTCCGACCGCATCTATGTCCTGGACTTCGGCAAGCTGATCGCCCAGGGCACTCCGGCAGAGGTCCAGAACGATCCCTCGGGTCATCGAGGCTTATTTGGGGGTGGCAGACGATGCTGAAGATTGATGAACTGAAGGTCAGCTACGGCGGTATTGAGGCCGTCAAGGGCATCACCTTTGAGGTGCCGGAGCGGAAGATCGTCACTCTGATTGGCGCAAAGGATCTGCTGAAAAACGAGGACGTGAAGAAGGCCTATCTGGGCACCTGAGAACCCAGTCTCTATCCAAATCGTAAAGCAGGGCAGGACAATACATTTTGTATTGTCCTGCCCCCCTGCTTTTTTCTGGGTTTCGTTCCCGTTCACCGCACGTAGTAGTTCTCAAAGGGAACGGTCTCCCCCCCGGTCCACTGCCCGGGGCCAAGTCCTCCCGCCCCTTCTCCCAGAGTCACCAGCACCGCGAAGGCTCCCCGGGGCCACCGGATATACGCGGACCGTACCGCTCTGGGTCCGGTCACCTCACGATCCCTCACACCCACTCGCTCGGTTCAGCGGGGCCACCCAGCAGCGTCTCCACGTGCTGCACACATACACCCGGTCTCTCACTTGGCTGGGTTGCTGAGCTTCCGAGTGATAGCCGAAAGAAGTCAAGCCCAGAGGCTCGGTTTTCATAGTAGGTTATTAGCGCAGGCTGGAGCCCTCCTGATAGAGGAAAAAGGCCATGTCCCCGTTCCGCCTCTGACAGCACCACCGGCTGCCTCTCTCACGGTCGCTCCGCCAGCTGCCAGCCCGGTATCCAAGCGAAGCGGACGAACTGGGGAGGCGCCAGCATGGCAATGAGCTGCTGCGGCGCTGCGGCCGTCACCACTCCAGCCAGCGTCCGAGATGCCTCCCAGGCCCGGACCTCCCCTCCGTCCGTCTCCGGCGGAAGGACCACCCACCCCCACCCAGCTGCTCCAGCTCCCGGCGGCAGACAGGGCAGGGTCTGAGATGCTCCTCACCAGGGCCAGGACTTCTCCCCCCACTGCACTTGCGTCACATGCAGGGGCGGCAGATCACGGATCACCCGCAGCCCATGGGTCTATCCGCCATGCTTCTCCTCCTCCAATCCGCGATGATCTTCTGCTTGGCCCGATAAAGGTCACCCGCGCCCAGCTCTCCGTCCCGCCCAAATACCCGGGCGATGTCCCCAAGGGCAGTTCCCCGCACCCGCAGATGGAACAATCGGTAATGCCGGAGATAGAGACGGCGGCAGAAAATAGCGCTGGATTGGCTGCTGCACACTTCAGGGCTCCAAATGCCCATGCCGATGCCTCCGATAAAGGTCTTTTCTCTTTCTTTTTTTGATGCTGGAAAGGTGTTGCAGACAAAATTCACTGTGTCCAGAAGAAAGGACCCATATCGCATTTCGCTGAACTGCCCTTCGATATTGGGCTGCCGTTTTCCGGCGACCCTTCATTGACGTCCCTTTCTGCATAGTCAGTAAAAAGCTGAGCAGTCCCTGTGGCAGAACGATCAAAAAGCCCTGTTTCATCAGCAAGGCGGGAAACCGCCGCCATCTGATAAAAAGCTCCCCAGGTGAAGATGCTTCATCGTGAAGCAGAAACAAAACCGGGTACTCGTTCTGAAAGCTGCCTAATCTCAGCTCGGGAGACTTAGCTGATCTCACATGTTTTTTCTGCGGCACTGCAAGCAATACGTCCATACGGTCTTTTACCGCATCTGACACCATGTTGGTGCGAATCAACGCTGCCATGATTCTTCATCTCCTTTCTTCTGATCTGCCAGGAACCAGTCCAGAAACAGGTTCACCCCCTTCATTGTGGATGCCCCAGCGTGGGGTCCGGAATTACCTTATATGTATAGTCGAGATTTTTTAACGATTTCAAATGGGCATGCATGTTCTCATTGGGTAGCCAGCCAGGTAATCCTCTTCACCCCAGCTCTGAAACAGCCTCGGAATTTCTTTTCTGCCCTCTGACGCTTCTCGATCCAGCTCTGCCGCCACATGGAACAGGTCATAGATTTCCCGCTGATATCCAGATTGTCGCCAAACTGCCGCTGATGCTTGATCGTCATGAAAGGGCGGGGCCTCGATCGCCCACTTCATATCCAGCATGCCGCTCTGGGCGCCGACATGACCATAGACATCCGGCCTGTTCAGCCCGCAATAATAGGCTCCATACCCGCCTACGGAGCAGCCGTAGATCGCCGTATCCTCTCTTTTTATCCGAAAGGGGAAACAGGGTTCTGGTCTGCTCGATGAGTTCCCGAGTCATAAATGTAAAATACTGATGTGCATACCGATATTCCTTCTGATAATCCACGTAATAGCTGAAGGTGGGTGTCACACAGAATATGGCGGCGTCTGCAAGATCGACACCTTCGAAGTAAGAGGCTAAGTTCATTTCTGTGAGGACTGCTTCGCTGTGGCTCAATGCGCCCGGCAGCAGATAGATGGTTTTCAGTTTACGGCCAGGCTGCAGTCGTCCATTGACAGATTGGCCGGCAGCAAACCGGAAATCTGTGTCGGACGTCCCAAGGCTTCTGAATACCATTCTCCTTGCACAATTGTTGCTGGCATAATTTTTCTCCTTTTTCCCTTTTACCGGCACCTGAAAAGAAAACATTCTGTGCCAGATTTACGTTATATAATTGCAATTACCGTGCCATGATTAAAGACCTTGCAATTTCATTGTTTTTAGCGCAAAGAAAAAAGAGAAGCTGCACATACGTCAACTTTCTTTACATCGGTTTACATCATTCTTCTCTATGGAGTTTTTATACAGTGCCTGCCTGCTGATGCCCAGCGCCTTAGCCACATCGTTTTTGGAAGTTCCTTTCGCCAGCAGGGACTCGATGACCATGGTTTCCACCACCTTGTTCAGCTGACCCAGGTCGATTTTCAGTTCCTCATCCACAAGGCCTTCGTCAGCCTGTCCATTCTGGATGATTTCGCCGCAGGAATTATCGCCGTCAAAGGCGTGATAACGCAGAGCGGCGCTTTTGATCTCCCGCACGTTGCCCAGCCAGTGGTGAGCCAGCGAGCCCTCTTCAAAAGACGGAAAGCAGAATATCCCTGCCTGACATCCTCGCAGTTCGGCCAGATAGTATTTGAACAGAGGCACGATATCTCCCTTTACGCTCTTTCACCGGCGGAATATTCAGCTGAAGGTATTGAGCCGGAAAAAAGAGATCCTTGCGGAACTGGTTTTCCCGGATGCTTCTGGTCAGATTTCCGTTGCTGGCGGCAATGATGCGCACGTCCAGCGGATGACGTAATCAGAGCCTACCCGCATGACCTCCTGCTGTTCGATGACCCTGAGGATCTTCGCCTGCAGCCCCATGGGCATGCTGTTGATCTCGTCCAGGAAAATCGTCCCTGGTGCGCCAGTTCGAAAAGCCCCGCTTTGCCTTCACTTCTCGCGCCGGTAAAGGCCCCTGCAACATAGGCCGAAGAGCTCACTCTCCAGAAGAGATTCGCTGAGGGCCGCGCAGTTGACCGCGACAAAGGCCCTCTCTCCGCCTGCTGGCGTTATGGATGCTCTGGGCGAAGAGTCCTTCCCCGTGCCGTTTTCTCCGTAAATCAGCACGGAGCCTTCGAAACCCGCGATGGTCTTTGCCCTTTTGATCAAAGCCTTCATGGCAGCATCTTCGGTTTTGATATCGTCAAAGTGGTAGGACGCCACCAGGCCCTTCTGCGCCAGCTTCATACGGATAGTATGTTCTAACTCCTGTATCTTGGTCACATCCTGTACCGTGGTCAGATATCGTTTTTCTGACTTGTAGAATTGAAAGGATGAATGGTAAAGCTGAGCATGGCGCGGTCTAATTTCCGCACGAAGGAACGGGGCGCGGTCTCGCAGACGCCAGGCATTCTTTTTTTTGCCGGCATATTAGGAATCACCTTACGCACGTCAGCAGCAAGAAGATTTTTCCGCACTTTGGGCAAGCAGTTCCTCTGCTTTGCTGTTGACCTCGCGAATGCGATACTCCCGGTCAAAAATAATTAGCCCTCGTCCACATTGTTGAGTATCGATTCCAGCACATTGACCCTCTTGGCGCTTTCGGCAAGCTGGGTAAGGAATTCTTTTGCCACCCTCACCGTCTCCCTGATAGTGGTATCCCTGTTCATCAGTTCTACCATGGTCAAGTCTTCCCGGTCACAAAGCATCGACGCCACACCGCTGGACAATACGACAACCCCTGTTCTGGTATGGACTCCAATTGCCGCTTTAGAGATTCCAGGTCTGTATAACGTCTGACTTCCAAAGGAAAAATCAAAGAGAGAAACAGCGCCTTCAAACTTCTTCGCCACATGTTCCCGCAGCACTACGTATATTTTTACCCGGTAAGTTTCCCTGACAGAGGTCAGCATGTAGAGAATATCGGAGATACGGTTTTTTCTTCCATCACATGAACAGAATCGGATACCGCGGCCAAGTCAGTATAGATGCCCCCCTCTGGCGATGATAACGCCATAGCCGTCTACTGCCAGCCTGCGGTATTCTGCAGCGGAACGATAAACATCCACCGTCTGCACCACAACGACGCCCCCCTTTTTTACATCGTCAGCCAAAATCTCTTCTACTGCAGGAATCATCGTCTCTGACGGCACGATATAGGCAATCTTCTCCATAGTTACTCCCTTCAAGTCCCCAGTCGATCGGTCCTTCTCCTTTTTCTGTCAGAAATGTATTGGCCTTAGAGAAATACTGTCCGCCGAAAAATCCGTTATAGGCAGAGAAAGGGCTCGGATGGGCGCCTTCGAGAATCAAAATGCTGCTTCCCGGTGATCAATTGTGCTTTAGACTTGGCATTGGCGCCCCAAAGAATGAAGACAATGGGTTTTTCCCTTTCGTTGAGCAGCTCGATGACCCGGTCGGTAAAGATCTCCCAGCCCTTTCCCTTTGTGAGAGTTGGCCTGGTGTTCCCTCACCGTCAGACAGGTATTGAGCAGCAAAACACCCTGCTCCGCCCATTTGACCAGACAGCCGTGATCCGGCGGGTCGATACCCAGATCGTCCTTCATTTTCTTTGAAGATATTCACCAGTGACGGCGGCTGTTTCACTCCTTTTTGCACAGAAAAAAGACATGCCGTGTGCCTGACCGGGACCGTGATAGGGGTCCTGCCCTAAGATGACGGCTTTCACATCCTCATAGGAAGTATACCGCAGGGCATTGAACATATCGTGCATGCCAGGGTAAATGGTCCGCGTCTTATATTCCTCGATCAAAAACTGCCGCAATTTCAAATAATATTCTTTTTCAAATTCTCCAGCTAATACTTCATCCCATTTGTTTCCTATGTTTACCACTTCTTTCTTCCTTCCTTTCTTTATGATTCCTTTTGCTCTGCAGCTTCCGGATCTTCCAGCCACTTGCCTTTTTTGATGTAGATCAGCATCATGATCGCGCCGATAACCCAGGTGATCGGATAACCCAGCAAAAGCAGATATAACTTGTGTGCGAACTGGAAAGACCCCCAGATCCAGAGGATACGAACCGCGCAGAGAGCAGATTGACATGACCATTGCCTGCAAGGTTTTTCCCACACCTCTGATGATACCCGTCGCAATATGGAAAATGGCGATGATCCAGTAGAACGGATACATATATTTCATCATGTAGATGCCGTAATCGATGACTGCCTGCTCGCCTGTAAAGATCCTGATAATATAGGGAGCAAAGATCAGCATCAAAGCGCCTGCCACGACAGCATAGACGGCGCCCATGCCGATGGAAACCTTCATCCCCTTGTGCACCCGGTCGAACTCCCGCGCGCCGTAGTTTTGGCCGGCAAAGGTGGTAGCCGCCATGCTCATGCTCAGAATCGGCAGCAGAATGAAACCGTCAATTTTGTTGAATGCCGCATAGGAGGCCATGACGGTAGCGCCGAAGCTGTTGACCCCGGACTGAACCACCACGTTGGACAGGGAGATGACGATATTCTGTACCCCTGTTGGCAGACCGATTTTGACGATCTTTTCTAAAAGATTGTCATAAAAGCGAACGTCCCGCAGCCTGATTCTGTAGGACTCTTTGCTGCGCCGCATAAAACGCAGGATGAAGATACAGGAGATCAGCTGGCTGATATCGGTAGCGATGGCTGCGCCGACGACACCCATTTTAAATACTGCTACAAACAGGATATCTAAGAAAATGTTCGAGACTGCGGCGATGATCAGATAGATCAACGATCTGCGCGAATTTCCACGGCGTTGAGAATGCCCGCCGACATGTTGTAGATGACAGAGAAGATGATGCCGGCAAAGAATACCCCGCAGATAATCCGATGCCTGATCAAAAACCTCCTCCGGTGTCCCCATAATGTCTAAAATCAGAGGCGCCGTCAAAACGCCGATTATCGATAGGATAGCGCCGGCGGCGATGGAAATGGCGATGGTCGTATGTACTGCTTTGCGCACGCCCTCGTCGTCCCGAGCGCCGTAGTATTGGCTGGTGACAACGCCAGCACCGGCCGAAGCGCCGATGCAGAAGCCGACCAGAAGCTGGATGATGGCGCCGCTGGCGCCTACTGCGGCAAAGAGCGCTGCTGCCGACCACATTGCCGACGATAATGGAATCGACAATATTATATAACTGTTGAAATAGATTGCCTAAAATTAAAGGAATCGAAAAAAAAGTATCTCCTTCCAAATCGTCCCTGATGTCATTAACGTGTTGTTCTTCATAATTCACTCCTTCTACTAACAATAGTATAAACACATACCAAAGGCGGAAGTCAAGAGGGAATCTGCAATAAATTCTTTTTTTCACCGGCTATTCGTGTTAGAATATTGCTATGAACAAGATATACATTTCAAAAGATGCAAACAAGATACTGACAGACTATTTAGAAGGCCTGGGCTGCCACCTGTCTTTTTATTGCCTCCAGCGACATCGTCGATCCGGCAATTTCAATCACCCTGATATTTTTTTGTGCAAAATGGGAGCCGGGGACGGCGCACCGATTTTCTTTGCAGAAAAAAAGAAGACCTGGGCAGAGATTACCCTTCTGATGTAGCCTTCAATGCGGCCTGCACCGGCAGATACTTCATTCATAACCTGTCCTATACCAACGAAAAGCTGCTCCTTGCCGCCAAGGAGATGGGTATGACTTTGATCGACGTGGGCCAGGGTTATACCAAGTGCAGTATCGTCGTAGTCGCAGAAGATGCCATCATCACCTATGATGAGGGCATCATTCGCGCGTGCAGCAAATACCCGGAACTGGAAGTTCTGCAGGTTTCCCCGGTTTTGTCCGCCTGGACGGCTATGACACCGGATTCATCGGCGGCTGCAGCGGCAGAGTGGGAAACGAGGTGCTCTTTAACGGCGACCTCTTTGCCCATCCCGATTTTCAGCGCATCGTCACCTTTATCGAAAAGCGGGGCTTAACTTGCAGATGGTTCCCAGATTATAAACTGACTGATATCGGGTCGATTTTGTAGGCCGCCGTGTTACAATACGGTTATGCTTTTTGAAGCCTTTTACGGGTCTTCGCGTAACTGTTGACTGCTTTTTACTGTTTAGCAGGGGGGTATATGCTTTGTAAGGCTGCAAAAAAACATACCTGTGGCGTAATACAGGCCCCATAAGCGCCCTTTTCTGCACATTCATACGAGAATCCGGCCACGAATAGCGAAGTTTTGCCGATTTCTGGCACTTAACATGCAAACAGTTACGCCAAATAAATCAAGTACCTGCAAAAAGCCTAACTGTATTGTACGAAACGGCTGATATATACCCCCATACCCTATATTCGAGAGAGACAAAGAACAAACCCATATCGACGAAAGGAGGCGCCGTAAAAATCACAAAATCTGAGATTTTGAATTTTCTGGCGTTTGCCTTACCAGCGGTTTTGTACCAAAACCGCTGGTAGGGCATAAAAAGACAAGTGAAAAACATGCAATCATACCCATCTTCATCCCCCACAAAGGCTGCCCTAACGACTGCATCTTCTGCAACCAAAAAGAAAATCACGGCCAGGCAGAAGGCGGTCACAGGCGAAGATGTGGAAAACACCATAGAAACCTGGTTATCCACCTTAGAGAACCGAAATCTGGACACCATAGAAATCGCCTTTTCGGCGGCAGCTTTACGGGGATTCCCATGGAAGAGCAGTCTGCTTATCTGGCTATCGCAGGGAAATACAAGGATGCAGGCAGAGTCGACAAGATCCATATGTCCACCAGGCCGGACTACATCGACGAAAAAATCCTCGATAACCTGAAGCAGTATGGCGCCGATACGATCGAACTGGGCGTGCAGTCCTTCGATGACAAGGTGCTCGCACTTTCCAATCGAGGTCACGACAGCAAAGTAGTCTACCAGGCCTGTGATCTGATCAAAGACTACGGATTTGAGCTGGGCATTCAGCTGATGATCGGTCTGCCCGGGGACACCATGGAAACCTGCCTCTACTCGGCAAGAGAAACCGTCAAAATCGCCCCTGCGATAGCCCGTCTCTATCCCACCATCGTCATCAACGATACGGAGCTTCACAATCAGTATCTGCGCGGCGAATACGAACCGCTCTCTCAAGACGAAGCAATTCTGCGAACCAAGGAGATGTACAAGCTCCTCGACGCTGCCGGAATCAATATCATCCGCGTGGGTCTCAAGAGTACGGATATCATCAGCGAACACGGCGAGATCAGCGGAAATACCTACCACCCCGCCTTTCGGCAGCTGGTGGAGGGTGAAATTGCCAGAGAGCGCATCGAAGAGAAGCTGGCCGGGACGGATTTTGATCGAAACAGCCGCACAAAAAGTCACTTTTATGCAAATTCGAAGAGTTTTTCTAATATGATTGGAAATTCCGGCAGAAACAAGAAATTTTTTCTTGAAAAGTACCCCTGTCTTAACATATTATATAAGGTAAATGACTCACTCAATGATCATCAATTTCAAGTTGAAATAAAAGGAGAAAAGAAATGAAAAGAAACATCAAAAGCTGTGGTAACAGTGATCGGAAAAGATATGGTTGGGATCCTGGCAAAGGTTTCCACTGCCTGCGCAGAAGCAAACACCAACGTCATCGAAGTGACCCAGTCCGTTCTGGACAGTTTTTCTGTATGGTCATGATCATCGACATTACAGAATCGGACAAGCAGATCGACCAGCTCCAAAAAATCCATCGAAGAAAAAGTACCTGCCATGCAGGTTCACGTCATGCATGAGAATATCTTTAATTCCATGCATAGAATATAGGAAGCGGAGGATCGTCACAATGTTAAATATGAGCGACATCATGGAAACCATCACCATGATACAAGAAGAAAACTTAGACATCAGAACCATCACCATGGGAATCTCTGATCGACTGTGCGGACAGCGACATCGACAAATCCTGTGAAAAGGTTTACAACAAAATATACAGCCATGCCAAGGATCTGGTAAAAACCGGAAAATCCATCGAAAAGAAATACGGCATTCCCATCGTAAATAAGCGAATCGCCGTCACGCCGATTTCCATGCTGGCGGGCGTATCCGGCGGAGATCCGGTCAAATACGCTAAAACCCTGGACAGAGTCGCCCACGATGTAGGCGTCAACTTCATCGGCGGCTATTCGGCGCTGGTGCAGAAAGGGTTCAGCGCCGGTGACAGGGAACTGATCGAATCCATTCCTCGCGCCCTTTCAGAGACGGAACTGGTCTGTTCCTCTGTCAATGTCGGTTCCACCAAAGCCGGCATCAACATGGACGCCGTCAAAATCATGGGCGAAACCGTCAGGCAGGCATCGGAGCTGACCAAAGACAGACAGTGCATCGGCGCTGCCAAATTGGTCGTCTTCTGCAACGCTGTAGAAGATAACCCGTTTATGGCTGGCGCCTTCCACGGCGTAGGTGAAGCAGACTGCGTCATCAGCGTGGGTGTATCCGGCCCCGGCGTCGTCCGATCCGTACTCTCCAAGATGCCTGCTGACGCACCGATCAACGTGGTGGCAGAAGCCATCAAAAGACTGCTTTCAAGATCACCCGCATCGGCCAGCTGGTCGGTCGTGAAAGCTGCCGATATGCTGGATGTGGAATTCGGCATCGTCGACCTGTCCTTGGCGCCGACACCTGCTGTAGGCGACTCCGTCGCACACATTTTGGAAGAGATCGGCCTGGAACAGTGCGGCGCTCACGGAACGACTGCTGCCCTCGCCATGCTCAATGATGCAGTGAAAAAAGGCGGCGTCATGGCATCTTCCAGCGTCGGCGGGCTTTCTGGCGCTTTCATCCCAGTCAGTGAAGACGCGGGCATGATTGCAGCCGCCAGAAATGGAGTTCTTTCCATCGAAAAATTAGAAGCGATGACCGCTGTCTGCTCTGTAGGTCTCGACATGATCGTCATTCCAGGCGATACTGCCAGCGAAGTCATCTCTGCTATTATCGCTGACGAAAGCGGCTATCGGCATGGTCAACTCCAAGACGACGGCGGTGCGAGTAATTCCTGCTATCGGACTCAAAGAAGGCGAAGAACTGGACTTTGGCGGACTTTTAGGCTACGGACCGGTCATGCCGCTCAGAAGCCAGTCCCCAGCCAAGATGATCAACCGCGGCGGACGGATTCCGGCCCGCTGCAGAGTTTAAAAAATTAGAGGTGAAAACTATGACGAAGGTCAGACTTGGAAAAACAGAAATCATAACGAACAAAAACGGCTTTGGCGCTCTGCCGATTCAGAGAATTCCTTATGAGGAAGCAGAGGCTCTGATCTACGAAGCCTATGATAACGGCATGACCTTTTACGATACCGCCCGTTTCTATACGGACAGTGAAGAGAAACTGGGCCGCGCCATTGCCAAACGCGGAATCAGAGACAAGGTTTACATAGCCAGCAAAACCATGTGCAATACTACGGAGGAATTCTGGTCGCAGCTTGCCCAGTCTCTTTCTGATCTTCAGACAGATTACCTGGATCTCTATCAGTTCCACAATCCGGCCTTCTGTCCAAAACCGGGCGACGGCACGGGGCTCTATGAGGCCATGCTGGAAGCAAAAGCCCAGGGCAAGGTCAGACACATCGGCATCACCAATCACAGGCTGGCTGTTGCCCACGAGGCCATCGACTCCGGTCTCTACGAAACCCTGCAGTTTCCCTTCTGCTACCCTGGCCCAGCGAACAGGATGCCGCTTTGTAGAAAAGTGCAAACAGGCTGATATGGGGTTTATCGCCATGAAGGGAATGTCCGGCGGACTGATTACGAGAGCTGATGCCGCCTACGCCTTCTGTGCGCAGTACGACCACGTGCTGCCCATCTGGGGGGTACAGAAGATGGAGGAGCTGCAGGAATTCATCGCCTGCGAAAAAAGAACCCGCCTGCCATGGACGACGAAATGCGGGGCTTTATCCTAAAGGAGCGGGAAGAACTTTCTGGTGAATTCTGCCGCGGCTGCGGATACTGTATGCCTTGTCCTGTCGGCATCAAAATCAACGACTGCGCGCGGATGTCCCTGATGATCCGCCGGGCGCCGACTTCTGTCTACATGGACGAAGCTCATCAGGCCGACATGGAATTGATCGACGAATGTCTCCACTGCTGGACAATGCAGGGAAAAATGCCCCTATGGCCTGACACCCCGGCGCTGCTGGAAAAGAATCTGGCAGACTACCGGGAACAGGTGGCATTGCTCTAATAATAGGAAAAGGAGAGTGGAAAAGAAAGCCTTGCTATCTTTCCACTCTCCTTTTCTATCAGGGTAGCATAAGTTACCCCGCTCCTACGATGCATAATCCTGTTTATATAGAACGAGGGGTGTTACGGTCCCCTCATAAAAGTTGGTCGTCTGCCCCATAATTTTTCCACCCATGCTGCAGATAATTTTACCGTTGCCTCCCTCAAGCTTCCAGATGGATTTCTTCAATCCCCTGAGAGAAGAGATCGTCTAAGGAAAACTTAGCTAATCGCGTGCCAATATGGAGTCCTCTGTAGTCGGGTCCATGACAAATCTGCCCCAATGAATCGTGCCCTTCTCTTCCCAGGCTGCAACCGCGCCTACGACAGTCTCCTGCAGTAAGGCGCACCACCACTGCGGATGCATTTCCTCAGCAATCGGTATGATTTCTGCCGGAATTCTCTGCTCTCCCTCAAATATGCTGATCTGCAGCTTCATAATTCTGTCCATGTCCAAGACCGCCGCTTTTTCTCAATATGACCTCTTTCATCCATCGCGCCTCCACATTTATATACTGTTGGTACATGGGTATTTTAACACAAAAACACGTCATTGCTATTTTCTAATCTTAATAAATTACTTTTCCCTTCTTGTATTACACATAATATGCTGTTTGCAATTCTCTTGCCGACACTTTGTTTTGCATTTTTATATAACCATTTGTTATTATGTTTTGTATGCGGTTCCCTCAGTCGATTTTTTCAGATTCAGTTAACAGTCCTATGCGCTTCCGTGCTTTTGCCTTTGTTTAACTTTCAAGATATTAGGAAATTGTAAAAAAGCAATTTCCTTTGAATCAAAAAGCACCCCGCTCAGCGAGGTGCTTTCAATGTTGATTTACTATGCGATTAGTCTTCTTTGATCAATTCTTTCAGAGAAGTTGCCAGCCCTGCCAGGCCTGCAATTTCTGAAGGAATGATGATCTTTGTTGCCTGGCCGTCAGCAGCCTTCTCGAAGGAATTCAAACCCTGCAGGGCAATAACTTCCTTGTTTGGCTGTGATTCAACCAGCATTTTGATACCGTCGGCAGTCGCCTGTTTAACCATTCTGATTGCTTCTGCCTGACCTTCGGCTTCTCTGATGGAGGCCTGCTTTCTGGCCTCTGCATCGAGAATCTTTGATTCCTTACTAGCTTCAGCTTCCAGGATGACCGCCTCTTTGTGTCCTTCTGCGGTCAGTATCGCAGCCTTCTTCTCACCCTCTGCTCTGATGATCGCTTCTCTTCTTTCTCGCTCAGCTCTCATCTGCTTTTCCATCGCCTGTTGGATATCCCTTGGCGGTGTAATATTCTTTACTTCCACACGGTTGATTTTGATACCCCATGGATCAGTAGCTTCGTCCAAAACAATACGAATCTTTGTATTGATCGTCTCACGGCTGGTCAAAGACTCATCCAGTTCTAATTCACCGATGATATTTCTCAAAGTCGTCGCAGTCAGATTCTCAATTGCGTCCATTGGACTTTCAACACCGTAAGCATATAGCTTAGGGTCTGTAATCTGAAAATAGATAACTGTGTCAATTTCCATAGTAACATTATCTTTGGTAATAACCGGCTGTGGCGGGAAATCGATCACTTTTTCTTTCAGAGATACTTTCCTGGAAATCTTATCGATTAGAGGCACTTTTAAAATGCAGCCCTACTTGCCATGTTCCTTTATATGCACCCAGTCTTTCAATGACGTAGGCTCTTGCCTGCGGCACGATTCTGATATTCGTTACAACCAATCCGATTGCTACGATAATTAAGACTACGATTACGATTATTTTAATTACTTCACCCATTTCAACTCCCATAATAATCTCCTTTCTATTCAGCCAAAGGGACGACCACGGCCTTTACCCCTTCAATGGCGATTACTTGAACTCTTGTTCCTTCTGCTATAACAGTATCCTCCGCTTTGCAGATTGCAGTCCAATCCTGGCTTCCCAGCCGGATAATACCAGGCTCCAGGGGCTTAATCGTTGAAGTCACGACTGCTTCTCTGCCAATCAAGGCATCTACATTGGTCTTTTTCCTGTCCAGTATGTAGCTTTTTCACAAACAGCTTCCTGGTGCTGAACAGGAGAATGATCGAAACCACGAAGAACAAGCCAATTTGTATTTCCAGCCCTGCGCCTAATAAAGCTGCAATCAATGCAATGACAGCGCCGCCGGCGAACCAAATAGTCGTCAGACCCATGGTCAGTCCTTCGATGATGACAAAGATGACCGCTGCAGCCAGCCAGAAGACCGGCATACTGAACCATGATAATCCTAAAATCATCATTCTTACCTCCTTTTGTTAGATTCCACCGTATGTTAAAAACAACATACTTGTCCGTATGTAATATACGAAACCACAATCCCTGCGATGATCACACCGATCATAATTGCAGGAAATGCTCTCTTCATCCTCATATCCAGCATAGCAGCAACAAGTGCTCCTGTCCATGCTCCAGTTCCTGGAAGCGGGATTGCGACCAGGAGCACGAGGCCAAACCATTCGTACTTTCAACCATACCTGATTGTTTCTTCGCCTTCTCTTCAAACCTGCAGACCAGATGGTCCAGTTTTTCACTTTTGGTTCTGATAAATGCAAATACTTTTCGCACGAACAATATGATAATAGGCACAGGGATTAAATTGCCAATAATCGCTGCAAAAAGCGCTGTTCTCACACTGAGACCATTGGCAACGCCGATGGGAATCGCTCCCCTCAGCTCAATGATTGGCACCATGGATATAAAAATTGTCATTATGATATTTCCTATATAAGTTCCCCAAAGACCAACCATCTATTATATTTTCACCCCAATTCCTAGTTTTCTTAATTATACAATTAATTTCTGCTCGTTGTAAATACTACTTATGTTTTCCCCGGTATTTTTTGCATTTAATCTTTGCAATTTCGGCATTTTCATACAGTTCGTCAAAAGTTTTTTCCTGCCCCTGGGGAGAACGCTGCGCCAATAGAGCAGACGATTACAACGTGGTCTTCACTGTTATCTGCCGTAACCAGCTCTATAAACTCGTCCAGACGTTCCTTCAGTTTTTCTAAGTCTTTGTAGTTCTTTGCAAAGACACCGAAGATGTCGTCATCTGTTCTAAAGCCGACATCATCCCTGCGGAACAGCTCTTTTGATAATCCTGCCGATTTTTTTTCACCAGACTTTCGTCATAGTGCTCCAGATATTGTCTGCTCGTTTCCGCAAAATTATCCACCGCAAAGGTGACCATCACGTTGAGATCATCAGCAAAATCTTCCAAATACTCGTCTACAATCTTTGTGGCCGCATCTAAATGATATAACCCTGTAGTTCTGTCAATTCTCGCCATCTGCGCTGCAGAATCATATTTTCTGACCGCTTCCTGCATAAACTTGATAGAATCCATCGCATTGCTGACCCCTTTTTTTCTTTTTTACTATTTCCGGCACAAAAAGGTTTGACGATATAGTCGTTGATGCCCATATCTAAAGCGATTTCCTGTTCGTTGAGTTTATCCTCCGCTGAAATGATGATGACCGGAATGTTGGCAATGGCAGGCAGATTCCGTTTGTGCTGCAGAAAATCCCAGCCGTTCATCCGCGGCATGACGATATCCAAAAGAATAACAGAGACATTAGGCGCTTCATTTAGTTTTTCCAGGGCATCCATACCATCTGAGGCTTCAATGATGGTGTATTGATCCGAAAAGATCTTTTTTCAAAATCGCTCTGTTGGCCGGCATATCATCGACGACCATCATGATATTTCCATCACGACCTTCTCCAATTAAGGCCTGCCGGTATTTTGTCAATTCAAAGTCGATGCGTTTCTGTGCAGTCACGTCGTCGAGCAGACCCAATACTAGGTGCTTGTTTCCAATCTCTTTTAGATATCTCAGCTTCAGATTGACCCAAATCGATGCTCCGGTAGCGGTATATCTGATAAAGTCACACTCGGCAGTGCCGTGCGTTTTTACTGCCGTGCGGAAAGAATTCATAACGATGTCCCGATATTGGCTGTCGACAATTTCTATCGGATTTCCCATTCTAATAGCAGGGTCGTCTGAGCCGAAAAGATCATAATAGCCTTCGTTTATTCTCACAGATTCCATATTCTGGCCGTCAAATTCAAAGATTGCCAATGCCTGAAGCAAATCTCCAAACAGCACTTTCATCTGCGGGTTGGATTGGAAAAGGGAGTCCACATCAAAATCGTCATTATCGCTGTTCCTCAGATTTCCGTCAAAGCCTTCTGCTTTCATCCTCAGTTTTTGTACTCTCCTACTGACATCGGTTTGGCATAATAATATCCCTGTACATAATCGCAGCCTACAGATTTCAAAAAATTCACCTGGCTGGCAGTCTCAACGCCTTCAACGATGACCGGAATCTTCAGCCATTTAGCCATTCGAATGACAGACGCTAGAATGTTCTCTCCCCGGCCCGTATCTTTAGAATTGGAAAGGAACAGCATATCCAGTTTGAGAATATCTACTTCAATATCCTTGAGAATGCTCAGTGAGGAATAGCCATTGCCAAAGTCATCCATCAAAATGGTGAAGCCATTTTCATGAAGATCGCTGACCAGCTTAATCAAGATCATCGGGTTAAAAGCATACGCGCTCTCTGTAATATCAAATTCCAACAGATCGTGAGGCAGCTGATACTTGTCTACCAACTGCACGATAGATTCTGCTAACCGGGAATTATAAATATCCACTCTGGATACGTTGACGGAAATCGGCAACGGATTAAGACCTTCGTCAATCCAGCTGCGCAACAGTTTGCAGGTTTCTTCCCACATGTAGTAATCCAGATTGGTGATAAAACCGTTATTCTCAAACACTGGAATAAAATCTCCTGGTGAAATCATCCCTTTTTCTGGATGCATCCATCTGACCAGTGCCTCTGCTCCGGCGATGGCATTGGTATGAATATTGTATTTAGGCTGAAGATAGATACAGAACTCCTCATTCTCCAACGCTCTGTGCATATCGTTGAGAATCTCCTGTTCTTTTTTCAGCTTCGCGTCCATTTCGTCGGTATAATAGGTAAAATATTTCAAGTAATTGCCTGCGCCGTCTTTGGCCGCAACGCTGGCATTGCTGTACATCACCTCTGCAGGCATCCGATTATCTTTCACCACGTACAATCCAAAGTTAGGTTCGATATCATAATCGGATCCGTACTGTTCGAGCAGGCTTTTGGCGCGATCGATCATCTGCTCCAGTTCATCTGCATCATATTCCATGCAGAAGCAGAAGACATCCGACTCCATACGTCCATATGTGAAAAAGATCGTACGTTTCTGCAAAGAGCTTTAAGATTTTGGCTAAATACTGAATTAAACTGTCCGCTTCTTTGCGCCGTAGAAAGTATTGATCAGTTGAAATCTGTCCACTTCAAAGTAGACAAACACGAACTGTTTGTCTGCATTGCGCTTAATCATGGATTCCGTTTTCTTCATGAAATGAACCCTGTTATAGATTCCTGTCAATTGATCGTGGCAGGCCATGTGCCGCATCTGTTCTGCTGCAGCGACCTCACTTCTGCCAATAGCGTTTCTCAGTCGACAGAGAATCACTTCCGGATTATATGGTTTGGTAATAAAATCCCAGGCGCCCATGCGAAGGGCTTTGATCTCCTCCTGGTTTTTCACTGCTGGCAGTCATGACGATAATCGGAATATTGCCCAATTTAGAATCATTGCTGATCTCTTCGAGCAGTTGAAAACCATCTATTAAAAGGCATCACAATGTCGCTGAGGACAGCAAGAATACGATCCGGCATCTCACGCATAATACGAAGTGCTTCTTCACCATTTTCTGCCTCCCGGACCGAATATTCTGTTTTAAGGATTTCTCTTAATACTTCTCTGTTGATCGCATTATCATCAACAACCAGAATACTTTTTTCGCTTTCCATTCGGTTCCTCTTATCTTAAAATCTCTTTTTTAGCTTCTCATTTTCTGCAACTAGTTTTTGATAATTTTCTTTGACGGTTTCAAAGGTTCCTTCTCTCAGGGGCTCCACGATTTCTATATCCAGAAGATACAGCGGCGTCAGCCCCATATTTCCATGAACGCCTTTTAAGGTATGGGCATAGTCAAATGCTAGTTGTATATCTCCGCGTCAATGGCTTTTCCAAGTTTAACGATGGCCTCCTCTTCTGCAATCTGGTGCAGGAAGTCCATATACATCTCCTCGTCGTCAAGAAATCGTTCCAGGGCACCCTCTACGTCGCATTTCCATTCCTTCATCTGTTTAAAAACATCATTCAACACGTACACCTTCTTTCCATGTCAATTCATCTACTAGGCGCAGAATTGACAACAGGTCTCTCTATTTCTAAAAAGACAAAGCTGGCCTCAACCTGTACTTCTGCAGGTTCAAAAAAAGAGAACGCTTTGTCTATACCATGCATTTCTTCTATCACATATTTTCTACAAGAATCATTATATCATTCCTCGAATCATAATTCAATCCCTGCTTCCTTTTTTATGTCAAAAAGGAGCTGTCTCTTTTTAAGACAGCTCCTTCTGCTTTAGTCTGCTATTTTTTCTTTGATTGCTGCTTGTGCTGCTGCGATTCTCGCAATTGGCACACGGAATGGCGAGCAGGAAACATAATGAAGTCCAATTTTGTGGCAGAATTCGATACTTCTAGGGTCTCCTCCGTGTTCGCCGCAGATTCCTAATTTGATGTTCGGTCTGGTCTGTTTACCTTGTTTTACGGCATGCTCCATCAGAGAGCCGACACCTTCCTGGTCGATGGTCTGGAACGGATCGTCAGCCAAAATGCCTTTGTCCATATACTCCTTAATCATTTTGCCAGTGTCGTCTCTGGAGAAACCGTAGGTCATCTGGGTCAAATCATTGGTACCGAAGGAGAAGAACTCAGCTTCTTTGGCGATGCTGCCAGCTGTCAGCGCTGCCCGCGGCACTTCTATCATGGTACCGATGAGATATTCCATCTCCACGCCGTATTCTCCCAAGCAGGTTCCTATGGTTTTTCTACGGTAGCTTTGACGTCTGCAATTTCTGACTCCATACCTACCAGCGGAATCATGATTTCTGGAATGATGTCAAAGCCTTTCTCCTGCTTCACTTCAACGGCAGCTTCTATAATTGCTCTGGTCTGCATCTCAGCAATTTCAGGATAAGTAACAGCCAATCTGCAGCCTCTGTGTCCCAGCATCGGGTTAAACTCAGATAGCTCTTCTGCAATCTGGGATAACTTAGCATAGGAAATCCCTGTCTGTTCAGCCAGTTCTCTCGTATCCTCTTCTGTATGCGGCAGGAACTCATGAAGCGGCGGATCCAGGAGTCTGATGGTAACCGGCTTATCTTCCATGACTTCGTAAATCGCCTTAAAATCGGATTTCTGGAACGGCAGCAGTTTCGCAAGAGCCGCTCTTCTCTCTTCTTCTGTCTCTGCCATAATCATCTGTCTGATTGCTGGAATTCTCTCTTCCTCAAAGAACATATGCTCTGTTCTGCAAAGACCGATACCCTGTGCGCCAAATTCTACAGCCTGTTTCGCGTCTCTCGGATTATCCGCATTGGCTCTCACTTTCAGAGAACGGATTTCATCTGCCCAGGACATCACAGTACCGAAGTCGCCGGAGAATTCAGGCGCAACTGTTTTAATCTCTCCTTTGTAGACGATTCCTTTGGAACCGTTTAGGGAAACGTAGTCGCCTTCTTTATATACATCGTCCTTTATAGTCAAAGTCTTTTCGCTCTCGCTGACTGCGATTTCACTGCAGCCGGCTACACAGCATTTTCCCATGCCTCTGGCTACTACAGCAGCGTGAGAGGTCATGCCTCCTCTGGCAGTGAGGATGCCTTCTGCAGCCACCATGCCAGCCAGGTCCTCAGGCGAGGTCTCCTGTCTTACAAGAATTGCCTTCTCGCCGTTGGCAACGGCAGCTTCTGCGTCAGAGGCTGTAAAGTAAATTCTGCCAGTGGCCGCTCCCCGGTGATGCAGGAAGTCCCTTGGCCAGGACTTCTGCCTCTGCTTCCGCCTTTTCATCGAAGTTAGGATGGAGCAGCTGATCAATCTGGTTTGATCAATGCGGGAAACCGCGGTTTCCTTGGAAATTAAATCCTCGCCTACCATATCGACGGCGATTTTCACCGCTGACACGGCAGTTCTCTTCGCAGCTCTGGTCTGTAACATGTATAGCTTATTGCGTTCAACAGTAAATTCCATATCCTGCATGTCTTTGTAGTGTTTTTCTAATACGTCTGCAATCCGTTCGAAGTCCTTATATACGTCTGGGAAGGATACTGCCATTTCCTTAATTGGTTTTGGCGTCCTGATGCCGGCAACCACGTCTTCTCCCTGGGCGTTGACAAGGAATTCTCCAAATAAGGCATTTTCTCCCGTAGCTGGATTTCTTGTAAATGCCACGCCAGTGCCTGAAGTATCTCCCATGTTGCCGAAGACCATGGCCTGTACGTTGACTGCAGTTCCCAGTTTATCAGAAATATTGTTCAGTTTTCTGTACAGAATAGCCCTGTCGTTATTCCAGGACCGGAATACCGCCTGAATCGCTTCCATCAACTGTTCGCCCGGTTCCTGCGGGAATTCTCTGCCCATGAACTTCTTTGACAAGAGCCTTGTATTCTACGATGACAGCCTTCAGGTCTTCTGCTGTCAAATCTACGTCGAATTCCGCTCCGGCTTTTTTCTTTCTGTCCGTCAAATATAGCGTCAAACTCGCTCTTTGGAATCTCCATCACTACGTCGCCGAACATCTGTATAAATCTTCTGTAGCTGTCATAGGCGAATCTTTCGTTGTCCGTCAAGTTGCTCAAGGTGATTACGGTTTCATCGTTCAGGCCTAAGTTCAAAATGGTATCCATCATGCCCGGCATGGAAAAAACAGAGCCGGAACGCACGGACACGAGGAGAGGATTCTCCGTATCTCCAAACTTTTTCCCTGTTACATTTTCTAATTCCGCCATTTTCTCATGGATTTCGTCGACAATTTCATCAGCGATGGTCTTGTTTTCTTCGTAGTATTTGTTACATGCTTCTGTCGTTACTGTAAAACCGAATGGAACTGGCAGACCGATTTTGGTCATCTCTGCTAAATTTGCACCTTTACCGCCGAGAAGGCTTCTCATATCTTTTGAGCCTTCATTAAATGAATAAACGAATTTCATATCTAATCTCCTTTTAAAATACCAATCTCTCTTCAATATATCCTTTAACTTGGTCGATAGGAAGTCTTACTTGCTCCATGGTATCTCTATCACGAATTGTAACACAACCATCTGTTTCAGTATCAAAATCAACGCAGATACAGAAAGGCGTACCGATTTCATCTTCTCTTCTGTATCTCTTCCCGATGGAACCCGCTGCGTCATAGTCCACGTTGAAGTACTTAGAAAGCTCCTCAAAAATCGGTTCCGCAACAGGCGCCAGCTTTTTCGCCAGTGGCAGTACAGCCGCCTTAAACGGTGCCAGAGCCGGATGGAATTTCATGACGACTCTCGTGTCTTCTTTTCCATTGCCATCGGTCAGCGTCTCTTCATCATAAGCATCTACCAGGAATGCCAGAGCCACTCTGTCGGCGCCCAGGGACGGTTCGATGCAATACGGTATATATTTCTCATTGGTCTCAGGATCGGTATAGGTCATCTCCTGTCCTGAGAATTCACTGTGCTGTTTCAGGTCAAAGTCGGTTCTGTCTGCGATACCCCACAGTTCTCCCCAGCCGAACGGGAACAGATACTCCAGGTCCGTCGTCGCATTGCTGTAGTGAGACAGCTCTTCTTTTTCATGATCCCTGGTTCTGATATGTTCCATGTTCATATTCAGGGATTCCAGGAATTTGATTGCATACTGTTTCCAGTAGTCAAACCATTCTAAATCCGTTCCCGGCTTACAGAAAAACTCTAATTCCATCTGTTCAAATTCTCTGGTTCTAAAAGTAAAGTTACCAGGAGTAATCTCGTTTCTAAAAGATTTTCCAATCTGAGCAATTCCAAAAGGCATCTTCTTTCTGGAAGTTCTCTGCACGTTTTTGAAATTGACAAAGATACCCCTGTGCCGTTTCTGGTCTCAAGTAGATTTCTGATTTCGAATCCTCGGTAACGCCCTGGAACGTTTTAAACATCAGATTAAACTGTCTGATGCTGGTAAAATTGCTCTTTCCACATTCAGGACATTTCATTTCTTTTTCGGCGATGTAGCCTTCCAGTTTCTCATTGGCCCAGCCATCTACGGAACGACCTCCATGCCGTTTTCCTGCATATAGTCTTCAATCAGCTTATCTGCTCTGAATCTTGCTTTACATTCCTTGCAGTCGATCAGTGGATCAGCAAAGCCGCCTACGTGACCGGACGCTTCCCAGGTTCTGGGATTCATCAGAATCGCCGCGTCAAGCCCTACGTTGTATTTGGATTCCTGTACAAACTTTTTCCACCAGGCTTTCTTGACGTTGTTCTTGAACTCCACACCCAGAGGACCGTAATCCCATGTATTTGCAAGACCTCCATAAATCTCGGAGCCAGGATATACAAATCCTCTGTTTTCGCAAGTGCAACGATTTTCTCCATTGTAACTTCTTTACTCATTGATGCTAATATCCTTCCATTTTTTATTTTTCTTCTTCGTGTACCTCATCAAACCTGCAGTCATCACATTTTTTCTTCACAAGGTTCTTCGCATACGTCACAATCCTTGTCACAAAAGATCCACGCTGTCCATATCGATGTCGTCATCGTCGTAATCTTTATCCTTCATCATTTTTTTCTTTTTTGCGTCTTTGGCGGCATCTTTTGCTTTGGCAAAGGCCTCCCCGCTTATTTCTTTTATATCTTCATAGACGCCAGGGGAGCCTTCTCTTTGATGTCCTCATAGATGTCGGCGCCTTTTTCTTTTGCTTCTTCATAGATATCGCCAGCTTTTTCTGTAATGTCGATAATAGAACCATCGTCTTTGACGAATTCTATTCTGCACTTGAAGCCAAAGGCCGCAACCACGCCTGCAATCATTCCCCACGGGGCAACCACTGTTCCCAAGACGCCTACGGTCAGAGGAATGTTGATAATCGTATCACCGTCTCTCGTCACCAGAATCTTTGAGATGTTGCCCTTCTTTACGACTTCTTTCATCTTTGATATCAAAGCCTCACCCTGGGCGCCGATCTTCTTAGAAGATTTCTGGTCGATGGTCTCTTCAATTGCAATAATCGCATCGACCACATTTCCGTCAGCGCCTTCTAAAGCTTCCTTTGGCTTCTTTGTAAGTCACGCCTGTTCTGTCTTTGACTAATTCGATCTTTTCTAACGTAATCTCCATTTCATGTACCTCCTAAAATTTCCCTTCAAAATACTCTCACTTTTCAAAGTGCCTATGTCTAAATAATATGACATGTATTTTCTCAATATTGCCTGTAAACTCTCGGCAGCCTTCTCGTCCAGAGCTATTTTCTCAAACGCTTTGATCGGCGTATCAAAAAAATATTTCAATATCTTTACTATATCAAATTTCGCTTCATAAATCAATGTATCATTGGCTTTATTTGCCGTATTTTCCAGGTTTTTTCCCTACAGTCACTGCACATCATGCCGCCGCTTGCAATACTGAAATAACGCAGATCTTCACTTTTGCCGCAGCAGGTGCATTGGTCAAGCTGAGGATAGGTGCCCCAAAATCGCCAATGCTTTGACTTCATAAGCCAGCACCAGGGTTTCGTGTCTTTTCTCTCTACTCTCCATCGCATCCAGAAAATCAATCAGCAGATTGAACAATCTGGGTTGCGGCAAATCCTCCGGAACCATCTTTTCTGTCAGCTCCAGAACAAAGGAAGCCTGCATATACTTGTCCACGTCTTCCCCAATTCGGAAAAAGCTTTTTTTTAACATCAGCACTGTTGATATTGTAGTATTCCCTGTTTTTGTACAATTCATAGGTACCATAAGTGAAAGGCCGCATGGCAAGAGCCGATTTTGTCCTGCCCTTTTCGTTGATATTGCTGCCCGCACTGATCTTCCCATATTTCTTTGTAAACAAAAAGAATCATCCTTCTGCCGCCTGTCGCTTTGACCTGTCTGAAGATGATTCCCTCCGAATTGATGTACATAACCTATTCCTTGTAACCGAAATTAGACAGCGCAAAATCACTGTCTCTCCAGTTTTCCTTAACTTTGACCCATAATTCCAAGTAGACCTTCGTACCAAGCAGCGCTTGATCTCCAGGCGTGCCGCCTTGCCGATGCCCTTCAGCTTTCTTGCCCTGCTTGCCGATGATAATACCCCTTGTGAGATTTTTTTTCACAGTAAATCACCGCGCCGATGCGGGTAATATTGGGTTCTTCTTTATAAGACTCGATTTCTATGGCTACGCCATGGGGAACTTCCTCCTCCAAATAATTGAGCACCTTTTCTCTGATAATCTCACTGACGATGAAGCGTTCCGGATGGTCGGTCACCATATCTTCGGGGAAGAACATCGGTCCTTCTTCCATGTATGTTTCAATCTTGTTCATCAGCTCGGGAACGTTTTTTTGCCTTCTAGGGCTGACGTGCCGAAGATGCCGTCAAAGACCCCCAGCTCATCGTATTCGTCAAAGATTTCTTTGTACTCTTCCGGACCCATGGTGTCGATCTTGTTGATGACAAGAATCTTCGGCGTCTGCAGATCTTTGAGCAGGTCGACAATGTATTTGTCTCCCGGTCCTTTTTTGATGCTGCCGTCCACCAGGAACAAGATCACGTCTACTTCTTTGAAGGTATTCAGCGCCATATCCGTCATGGCTGCCCCCAGCTTGTTTCTTGCCTTGTGAATGCCCGGCGTATCGATGAACACCATCTGCACGCCGTCAGTTTCCCCTTCCTCGTCAAACCTGGTATAGATGCCTCTGATGCTGTTTCGCGTCGTCTGGGGCTTGTCCGTCGTAATGGCGATCTTTTCTCCTAAAATGCTGTTGAGCAATGTCGATTTTCCCACATTGGGGCGGCCGATGATGCCGATAAAACCTGATTTCATCATAATTTAAATCCTTCCAGTAATAGTTCGTTCAGTTTGTATATTTTCAGGTGCGCCTCGTCTTCCCCGACGATAACGTCAAGATCCGGTGCAAATTCGTAGAGAAATTGTCTGCAGATGCCGCAGGGGTATGCCGTTCCTCCGCTAGATGCAACAGCCAGAGCCTCAAACGCACGAAAACCCTCCGAGACGGCTTTGACGCAAGCTGTCCGCTCGGCACAGATCGTAGCGCCGTAAGAAGAATTTTCCACGTTGACACCGGTAAAGACTTCCCCGTCTTGGTTAAAAGCGCCGCTCCCACGTTGAATTTTGAAAAAGGCGCATAGGCATTGGGCATGACCTCTGCCGCCTTTCTGTACAGTTCTTTGTAGTCCATATTCATTCTCCTCTACTATCCCGCAATATTCCCAGATGTGCCATCACTTCTTCTTCTCGCTGGCGCATTTCTTTTTTCTCATCTTCCTCCATGTGGTCATAACCCAGCAGATGGAGGATGCTGTGGGTGAACAGGTAGATGATCTCTCGTTCAAAGGAATGGCCGAATTCTTCCGCCTGCTCTAAGGCCCTGTCTTTGCAGATGACCACGTCTCCCAAACAGATTTCTCCAAACTCCGGAATCTCGTTCAAGTCGTCAAACTGAGGGAAAGAGAGAACGTCCGTCACCTTGTCCGTATCTCTGTATTCCCGGTTCAGATTTCTGATTTCTTCCCCTTCCACGAAAGTAACGCTGATCTCTGTCCGCTCTTGATCCACCTGTTCCAGATCCAAACAGTATTCGGCTGCTTTTTTCATCGTTGCCAAAATCGTTTCATCCACTACTTGTCCATCTTCAAAATAGATATTCATGATTATTCCTCAATCTCTTCTGGATACTTCTTATAAAACTGATCGTAAGCGTTGATAATCTGCTTGACCAATTCATGTCTGACCACGTCTACATCCTTCAAATAGCAGAAATCGATGTCCCGTACGTTCTTTAGTACCCTTTCCGCCTCAATCAAACCACTTTTTTTCTTCCCTCTAGGCAGGTCGATCTGGGTGATGTCGCCGGTGACGACAACTTTTGAGCCAAAGCCCATTCTGGTTAAAAAACATTTTCATCTGTTCCCTGGTCGTATTCTGCGCCTCGTCGAGGATGATGAAGGAGTTGTCCAAAGTCCGGCCTCTCATATATGCCAGCGGAACGACCTCGATCACTTCTTTTTTCTTTCAGTCTGGAGGCATTGTCCCTTCCCAGGATATCGTACAAGGCGTCATACAGAGGGCGGAGATAGGGATCTACCTTTTCCCTGCAGGTCGCCGGGAAGAAAGCCCAGCCGCTCTCCCGCTTCTACAGCCGGTCTGGCCAGAATGATCTTCTGTACTTCTTTATTTTTAAAGGCGTTGATCGCCATGGCTACAGCAATATAGGTTTTACCTGTTCCCGCTGGTCCGATACCAAAGACAATGTCTTTTTTTCTGATGCTGTTCACATAGTTCTTCTGTCCGATGGTCTTCGGCTTCAGTGGTCTTCCTTTACAGGTAAAACAAATGATATCCTTGCTTACATTGTTCTCTCGATAAGATAGACCCTGCTCCTTGAGGCTGATGATATAGTTGACCTTCTGAACATCCAGTTTTTCTCCCACTCTGATAATGTCCATCAGCTCCTTGAGTATGCCTTCTGCTAATTCCAGCTTGTCACCGCGCAGCAGCAGACAATCGTCTCTTTGAAAGATTTCTACACCTGTACTTTCCTGAATTAAGCCAAGGTTGGCATCCATGTTGCCGAAGAGTTCTACTCTGTCAACATCATCCTCGATCTGTATCTTCTTTAGTTCCTCGTTTGTGTTTGTCAATTACAATCTCCTTTTCTTTCCCCACCTGCTGGCGAGAATAATAATAAGGTACTCTGGCTACGATTTTGCCTGCAGCGTGGACGTAATGTTCCGGTGAATCATCTTTTCCCATTTCATAGGAAGGATGTTCAATGGGAATGGTTCCTGTAATCAGTATATCCCCTTTTTCACAAAATCATTCTTAGCGACGACACTTCTGCCCGTGTAAGACAAATTCTTTCAATGTAGCAGTCTTGGTCTGTTTTTTCGCAACGTTGCACGGAGTCTCTTTACCGACTTTGTCACTTGAACCTGTTTGTTTTCAGAAATTTTCACTTCCACGTAGTTCCCCTCGTAAGTTCCACTTTTGCCCATACGATATTGTCAAACTCTTTGAAGAGCCTGTGCTCACGGCGTCGCAGTCGAAATTCTTTCTGCTGCCTTCGTAAAGACCTTCTTCTCGGAGACATTCTCTGATGCTGCTTTCCGTAATACTTTTTGCAGCCGATGACGTTGATTTCTCTGACAAAAGTGTTTGAGCACCAAAAAGAGAAGAAAAATCGCCATGCCTGCAATCATCATCTTCCTGCCTTGATTTTCCTGGCAACCGGATGCGCACCTCCTTCGCCGATGATGGTAAATTTATATTTGCTCTTAGCGAATTTTTGATTATCCGGAAATCTTCTTCTGCCACTGTCATGCAGACTTCCGTTTCGTCTTTATAATCTATTTGGCGTATGGTCATGCCGCGGGCAATCGCCTGAAATAATTCGTTCAGGCTTAAACCCTTCCAGCTTAATCCTTACCTCAATGCCTTATAAAATTCTGATTCCCTCGATTTTTCCTTCAAGTTCCATTCGTCCTTCCCAAATTTCGCTTATCACAAATCTGCTTCCTTTGACAGTAACATAAAAGCGTCCTGTATCAACTGTCACCGAAGTATCGCTGATCAAAACTACTCTGAGTACATTTTCAATGATGGCTGCATTTGCAGAAGCCGTAACCTTTGGTCCTGTAATATCGAAGTCAAAGGTAAATTCGTTTATCAGTTTCATGTAGAATGTATGCCGTGTGGTCAGCCGATATGACTTGTTAATGGGCAAAAGATATCAGATGTACTCATCGCCCGAGCGAGCGACTCGCTGACCGGGCGCCCTTTGTACTTTTCTTGAACTGCCGCTGTTACGCAGTTTCGCCTGATTTGGCCTCTTTTCGTTAAGCAGCCTGCCGCTGAGCGCCGGCATATGCGTAACTGCCCCCTCTTTGCAAAGGGTGTGTTACGCAGTTTCGCCTGATTTGGCCTCTTTCGTTAAGCAGCCTGCCGCTGGGCACTGGCATATGCGTAACTGCCCCTCTTTGCAAAGGGTGTGTTACGCAGTTTCGCCTGATTTGGCCTCTTTCGTTAAGCAGCCTGCTGCTGGGCATTGGCATATGCGTAACTGCCCCCTCTTTGCAAAGGGTGTGTTACGCAGTTTCGCCTGATTTGGCCTCTTTCGTTAAGCAGCCTGCCGCTGGGCACCGGCATATGCGTAACTGCCCCCCTTTGGTCCAACTTCTGGGTCAGTCAGTTGATCCCGCGTAACCCGGTTTTTAAAAACAGTAAAATCCGCCGCACCACATCTTGCGGTACGACGGCTAAAACAAGCATCGTTTTAAATTTTATTTACTCGATTTTTTTCTTCTCACCGTAAAGCCAATGCTCCACTGGCGCCTACAGTCAGAATCAAATACAGAGCCAGTTGTGATTCATCGCCGGTTTTCGGCTGATCCGGATGATTTGACTTCGTCGCTTTTACGTTGTCGTCCTCCTTCAAATGCTCGTCCGGCGGAGCTGCTGGTTTGGATTGTCTTTCGGATTATCAGGCTTCTCAGGATCTTCCAAGTTCTCATCTGGCGGCAGCGGCTGCGGATCGTTCGGATCTGGATCCACAGGTGGGTCAACCGGCGGATCTACTGGTGGAACGATTACCTGACCTGACACGTTTCGGTAATAATTGAGAACAATCACATTAGATGCCGGATCTACTACAGCAACCAAACTCAATTTTGCTGGTTCTTCAAGTTTATAATCATTCCCATCATACCTGTTCCATGCAGCTTCAGGTACTACGCTTGCCGTATTACCGACACCAATTGCAACCTGGTCTACCCTGGTCACAGAGCCGTCTAAGACTGGTGCACTACCGTCTGTGGATGGGGTATTTGGTTATTACACTATAGGTTGTATCTGTACGTTCTAGTGAAAACCTGCAGTGAATCCATAGTTGTAATTCTGATATGTGTTTCGTGTATCCGGACTGTTAATCCAAGCTTCAAAGCCTTCCCACAGGTAGGAATTGGCTCCATCTTCTGCAGATGCGGCAATATCGCCCCATGCTTTAGAGATAGACTGATCAAATACTGTAGCTTGTTTATTATGGTAAGCTCTCATCAGCGAGCCTATCGTATAAGCATTGTTTTCATGTCCAGGGATAGCCAGCACCTGCAGGAGTCAGACTGTATAGATGATTGTAGAAATAGTTGTATAACAGTTCTGCAATCTCTGTATTCTGTTCCTTAACAGATGTTGTGTTTCCAGATGTCAAAAGTACTGCGATTTCGCTGTCTGGCAGCTGTTCAAGAGCTGTATAGCTGGTATTTTTCTTTTTCATTATAGTAATCCAGATAATACTTGTGTAAATCATCAATACCATTAGAATAACCGGCTTCTACTAGTTTTTTGCGCCCAACACAGCGTCTGTCATCTGTTCGTTTGACACTTTTGATGTACTTGTTACACCATACAGACTTTTTGTATGGCTCCATTTTTTGCTTCTGACTGCAAGGTATTCCTCTGGAATATTCTGGCTGTCATATCCGATTGCGTTTGACTGTGTTGCCCAGCCTTTGTCAAAATACTGCTGATAGTCTTCTGTCGTAACGGCAAAGCTGCCATTCTGATATCCATATCCATGGGAAGAATGGTTTACAATGGCAATTTGAATCGGGGCTGCATCTCCTGGAAGATAGGTCATATAATTTGCAGCGTTGTTGATTGCATCTCCCATAAAAATGTTTACCTTATTTGCCTCAAAGTCCTTCGGAATGGTGTATGTGATTTTGGAGACAAAGAGTTTGTGCATTTTAATTTCTTCCTTGCTCATTGCATCAACTTCTGCCTGCGTAAATACCTCTTTGGTTTTAGTAGAGGTATACGTGATCTCGTAAGTGATGCCTTCGCTTGTCGGTGCAAAGGAAATTACGTTAGTTTTCCATTTGCTCTCTCCTGATACATACGTATATTTGGCAGGAATCACTTCAGTCTTTGTCGCGTCGCAGTCTTCGCGCTGGCATGTAAATAATTTCTCACCACTGGTCGTGTCGGTGGCTGGCGTGGTAACAGTTCCTTCGTCCCAGTCATGACCCAGGGCTTTCATCTCTACAGATTCGGTTGCTTCACAACCCTCCCGCGGTACAGGCGTACTGTTTTATCCCATTCTCTGTACAAGTTGGAGCTACAGTATTCTCACCTTGATTCCAGGCATGGCCTGCCAAAACAGGCACAGTCTTAGTCGCATTACAGCCAGGAATTGTGCAAGTAAACAGTTTTTCACCATCTTCTGTACAGGTGGCTGCCATAATCTCCTGACCGTCATCCCAGGAATGGTTGTAACAGCTATCGTCATGAACATGTCCTTCTTCTGTGCTTTTACAGTTCAAGCAGAGGTCCTTCTCTTCTGTGCCAGGAACGATATTATCAGCAAAAGAAGTCAAACCCCATCAGAGCAATCAGACTCACTGCCAGCAACAGTGCCATCAGCTTTTTTAATTTTTTTCATTCTTTTCCCCATCTTGCGGGCGTACCCGCTTTTACCGGGTATATGTTCGTACCCGGACAACTGGCTGCCAACCATGGGGATGGTAAGGCCCTTTAGTTTTCCGTCACCGGTTTTCACCGGCTTTGGCAAGATTCCTCCTCTCTATATATTTTGATGCAAGACGACCTTGCATCTGACATCTGATAATAAAACAAAAAGACCTTGTATTCAATACAAAGCCATAAAGTCCGCCTGCCTGATTAGACTGTCGTTTTGGCAGAATGCAACCGGCAGTCTGGTTTCCGCCAAATCTATCCGCGTTCTTTTTTCCAACTCATAGCAGGTTTTTCCCTCTGCCTTACATATATCTAATAATATTATACCCCTCGTACTTTTTTTTTTCAAGCGTTTTAAGGAAAAATTTGTCTTTTTTGTCAGGGGTTTTGAAGCTGAAAATTTGCAGCTTTCCCCTTTGTACTAGTTCGCGGAAAATTTTAATTTGTTGAAACGTCCTCCATTCGAACCTGTTGAGGCAAGTTTTTTCTGACTACATTAAAAAAAAACAACCCAGTATTTCTACCAGGTTGTCCTCATTCAGATATTATGAAAGAAATTCCATCACGACATTTTTCACCAGGGTTCCGTCGGCAAGACCTTTGACCTTACCCATGACGGTCCCATGAGTTTTGCTCCATGTTCTGCTTGCCTCCTTCAATTCCAAGTGAGGCTGCAGTCTCTTTTTACAATTTCAAGCACTTTCTCTCTTGATAACCGCTCAGGCAGATAACGGTTAAAATTTCGATTTCTGCATTATATGAGTCGACTAAATCTGTTCTACCAGCTTTTTTCAAAATCAGCGAGGGCATCTTTACGCATTTTAACTTGTTTTGATAAAATTGCAATAATGCCTGCGTCGTCTAGTTCTTCTCTGTTGTCCACCCCTCGTATTGCTTTGACTGCTGCACGAGCAAGACTGATTGTATTCTTTTGGCGATTTCGTCGCGGGCTTTCATCGCGTCTTTAAAATCGGCCATAAGTTGTTCTTTCAAAGCCATTTATATCACCTCGATCCTAAATGACTAGAATTTCTTAGCCTTTTTCTAGCGGCTTCAGACTTTTTTCTTTCTTTTTACGCTTGGCTTCTCATAGTGCTCTCTTTTTCTAAGCTCCTCATAACGCCGTCTCTAGCGCACGATCTCTTAAATCTCTTTAGAGCGCTTTCCAAACTTTCGTTTTCTCTTACAATTACTTGTGCCATATTCAATTCACCTCCTGACCAACTTGAAATATTCAGCTGTGAACAGTTTCGTGTCTATAACGGAATTATTATACTATTTTTGAACGAATTAGGCAAGTCAATTTTCGAATTTATTTCCTTTAACTTTTTGGTACATGCCCTTACGGCGATACCCTTTGCCCTAAAACCGGGGGCTTCGTAACAATTTTCCTTTTCGCTACCATTGCAAAAAAAGAAAAAGGAATGATGCCAAACATTCCTTTTTCAGACTCCACCTAAGTCCTATAGAGAGGCTAAGATAGAGGAGACCGCCATTTTGATTGAGTTGTCGCTGGCTTCCTGCGTATAGTAAGCCATATGTGGAGTAGCAATTACATTCTGTAATTTGCCAAGAAGGTAATCCTTAGGTTTTGGAGGTTCACTATCATAAACATCAATTGCTGCACCACCAAGGCTGCCTGCAAGCAATGCTTTGTACAAATCCTCCGTGTTCACTAACTCAGCTCTTGCGACATTGATGAGAAGCGCACCTTTTTTTTGTAATCTCCAGTAGCTTTCGATCAACAATATTTTCGTTTTCCTTTGTCGCCTTCATATGCAGCGTTATAATGTCAGATCGCATAAAAATTTCTTCCATACTTATGTATTCAACACCATATTTTTTCTTTCAGTTGTGTATTTTCGTACAAATCACAGGCAATTACTTTTGCTCCCAGTGCCAAAAAACTTCTCCGCCACCAACTTTCCAATGCTTCCTGTCCCCACAACGCCGACTGTGGAACCTGCGATTTCTATGCCTTGCAGTCCATCAATGGTCCAGTTCTGATCTTTAATCACTTGATCAGCCCTTGTGATTTTTTTTTTTGCCAGCGCCATTGTCATAGCAACAGCATATTCTGCTACTGCATTGCTTCCATAACCGTCAATGTTGAGAACTTTGATGCCTTTACTTTCGGCGTATTCCACATCTACAAAATTCCATACTCCAGTTCCGATGAATTGTAAAGTCTTTAACTTCGGAAGGTTGTCGAGCATCTCATTGGTGAACTGCATCAATGCGAAAGCGATGATCTCAGCATCTCCTGCTCTTTCGACGACTTCTTCTAACGATGCTGGGATTCCATCGAACACCTGGACATCTCCTGCCGCTTCTAATGGTTTCAGAAGTTCTGGTTTTTCAATAAATATCCCGGCATCTATCAAACATATTTTCATATTACATGCCTCCGTCTTTTCTGTTTTTTGTTATCTGTTTAGTCATAAAATTCTCTGGAATTATCCAGCACCTGACTTTCTGCCATCGGGTATTACTACCTTTTTTCGTGCCGTCATCCAATATCTTTAGGATTTCCTGCCAGTCTTTGATGTACTCTGCGCCTTTTCCTTCTTCAACAAACCAGGAATCCCTCATACCTTTGACCGTATATTTGGAAAAGACAATCATATTTTTCATTTTATCCTCTGGGGCATACGTGCCCCGCCCACATGGTTCCTCCTGGAGCGCTTTTTTCCCCATTTATCATAAAGGTAATGTACACAACAGCCGTAAGGCGAGTGGGCGGATAAGATATAGTCCCCACCTTCTTTTTAATGATGCGATGGTTTCAGGCGTATACGCACATGCCGCTTCTAAGGTTTGAAGTAACTATTGGAAATTACGATATCACAATCGGAATAAACTTTGCTTTGTAATGTTCCTTGCATAAATTCTAGCTGCTTCAGCTTCTTCTCTGAAGTCCCCGGGGCAGAACAGTTTGCAGACTTTGGCGTTTCCATTGAGAATCACGTCTATTTTAAAATCCAGCCCCATCATTGCAGCAGCTTTCCTCTGCATCTTTTCTGATTCTTGTATCAGGATTTCCCATATTGAACTCACTCGGTGAAGTGAAACTATGATTTTTGATAATCGTGTTCATAGATGCAATCCCAGGCAAGATAGATTTCGCACCGCCGCTGAATCCGTAGAAGCTATGGGGCATCATGGTTCCGATGGCAATTTTATATTCTGCCGTCATCACATCCTGATTGATTTCCACCGGAATGCCATTGCTGGTGGTTCCCAGATATACATGGTTGTAGAACACATTGTGATTATAGATCTCAAATGTATCTGCGATATCTTCGCCCAGCTTACGGATAAAGTCCTCTCGTACCATAGGTCCATGACCGCCAAGAGCTGCGATAAACCAAATGTTTTCTTTTGCAACTCCTGCTTCCAGTAATTCATCTATCACAATCTCAGCAATTTCCTTGCACGGTGTCGGCC
>VOFI01004172.1_pt1 | contig 34078 bp, 43 predicted proteins | sample 5384131 | NCBI WGS metagenome assembly VOFI01 (sample SAMN12384728, study PRJNA508395) | human gut metagenome | isolation source: healthy gut H | host: Homo sapiens
TCTACACCATTTAAGCATCAGGTTGAAGCTTTAGAAAACTTTAGTCTGGGAAAGGATCTATTTGTGTCGACCGGTACAGGCTCGAGGTAAAACAGAATGTTTCCTTTGGCCAATTATGGTAAAATGTATTGCAGAAGCCCAAAACTGCCCTGCATCTTTCCGGAAAAAAATGCGTTAAACGCCTTCATTATTTATCCTATGAACCATTGTTTCTGGACCAACTTGCCAGATTCCGCAAAATCATGGGTGGTGAAGAATTTTTCTAAAATATTTACCCAAGATACTATGCCACCCGAATCCCTCATTTTGAATGTATACTGGGCGCACATCCAGCTGGCGTACCTAAACCCGGAGAAAACAAGAAAACTCGCAGAGGCGTATATAGGAACGCCATTTAGTAGACGAAAAATGCCCTGAAGAGACTGCCAGCTAAACAAGATCAACGGTCTAAAAAGATTAACAAATATCCTGCTCGGATATGGCAAAAAAATGGAATCAAACTTTTCATTGAGCATTTAGAGTTAAATATACACACGCCATCTCCATATGACGCTGAGTTGATTACCAGGTTTGAGATGCAGCAGTGCCCTCCAGATATTTTGTCACAAACTATTCAATGCCTGAATATATGTTGATGCGAAAAACTGAATCTAATATTTGGGATAACACAAAAGAATGGCTACATGAATCAACAGGAAACAAGCTTTTTGATTGTCTTGATGAGGCACATATGTATCGTGGCTCTGCTGGCGGGGGAAATTGTTTTTCTTGCTCGACCGCCTATTTGACCGTCTTGGGATAACCGCCGATGATGTTCAGTTTATTCAACGACTGCAAGTATGCCGGATGATGAAAAGGCTCGTGGGCCGTTTCTATGAAGGACTTACTGGGAAACAGGCGGCTGATTGTATTTTTAACTGGTTCAAAGGAAAAAATTGCCAGAATATGCTGGTTCCCACTAACGAAAATCAATTAGCAGCCCTCGGCTCAAGAAGCTACTCAGAGAATCATGACTTTGCGTCGGCAATATTCCATGAACACCTTCCAGCTTCTATCGATTTAAACACCGCCAAAGCCTGGCTGTATGATAAGCTCCCATATTATCAAGGTTTTATCGATTTGTATCGAATCTGTCGTGAAGGTGCAAAATCATAGCGAGATAAAACCTCAATATTCGCAGATGCTTGTGCAGACGATGCGTTAGATGCATTGCTGGTTATAGTTTCAATGGCTGAAAAAGACGATAACCTGCTTTTTTCCAGTTCGGCTCCACATGTTTGTTGTGGGAGGGGATTGCAGGCATGCCTGTTCAAACCTCATTGTCCTGACGCAAAATATTCTGACAGAAAAAGCTACCACTTGGCAAGGTTATCTCGACACCTAAAGAGCAATGTGGCTGTGGTGGTAAGATTTATGAACTGGTTAATCATACGAAATGTGGCGCATTATACTTTTAAGGTCTATGTGAAGCAGACAGCGGGCAGGAATTCTTTCGCCGCATTCCCCTCGTAAGGGTATTAGTGGGAGCGGCGATGACCTCAAAGAGATGCTACTTTACATTGTCCCACAATGGATATATCCTGAAAAAGGTGATAAACTGGGGCCTTAGACCCAACCCATTTCACTGGTAAGCTCTTTACTACGCCTAAGGATGACTAATCTGCCCAAAGAGTTTTATACACTGAAAAATCGACAGCAAAGGGAACTACCTTTATTTTTGGAAAGTGCCCCAAATGCCGAAAAATTATGCCGCTGCAAAAACCGACTTGATTTTGCTACAAAGGGAAACATTCCCTTCTACAATCTGACAAAGGCTCAGTTTGAATTGCAACCTGCCAGATCAGATTTCGTCAATCAAGGGAAAAAGGTTTTGCTATTCTCTGATTCTCGACAAAACGCCGCAAAATTGGCCCTGATTTGTCGAAGTCTTCAGATGCAGATGCGTTTTTAGACAGGCGGTTATATTGGCAGGCAAAAAAATGGCTGAGGAAGGCCTTTCGATGAGAGAGCTCTACCCTGCTTTTCTTGAAGTATGCATTGAGCAGGATCTATCCTTTTCTCCGGAAAGAGCAAATTGAAATTTGACACGGATAAAAAATATCTTTGTAAGAAAAGTAAAGGGAAGAAGAAAGGTCGACTACGCAAAATTAGCTTCAGATTATTTTTCTACTCCACCAGAAGATTATAATGAACAATTGCTCATATTCTTCACTGAGAGTCCGCGCTCTTTTAAGGATATTGGTCTCGGCTTTTTGCCCGATAGAGGATTCTTTAGATAATGTAATTTATGAGTTGGACGCCAATGATATAACAGTTGATAAAAAAATACTATATATCAGGTGTTGGTTTTACTATTCTGGGATGTCATGGATACTAATGCGGCTTTAGGCAACCAGATTTCAGATGATATTAGAAGATCACTTCCAGGTAGAAGCAAAACCGACAATGATAGATTTGGGATTGGTGGAGATTTTTATAAAGAACTTGACCAGGATTTAGTCCGCGAGGCACAAACCATACTGTCTCTGGATGAATCAGAGATGAAGGAACTACTGGAATCAGTAAAAACAGAATTTTTGAGGCATCCAGTCAAGAAAAAAGTATTATATTAAGCTGTCGTCTGTCCAAATTCATATTACAGACGAAAACTTCAAATGGTTCCGTTGTGGCCGCTGCGGGGAAAATTTCTCCGTTCAAACTCGGAAACCTTTTGTGGCGTTTGCTTTAGGGGCGAAAATGTTCATATAATCAACTATGATGAGTTGTCAAGATTTGATTTTTGAGAACTCCCATTTTAAACACAATGAATATGCAAGCTGGCATCCACAGAATAGATACCGAAGAACATACTGCACAGTTGTCTCACAAGGATGTAAAAAGTGGAACTATTAGTCGATCTGAGGACTATGAGATAAGATTCCAAGATATCGATGTTGGCGAGCACGGCGAAGATGCGATTGATGTACTGAGTTGTACGACAACCATGGAAGTTGGTATTGATATTAGTTCTCTTACTGCCGTCGGCCTTAGAAATATTCCGCCAATGCGAGAAAATTACCAGCAGCGGCAGGTCGTGCGGGGCGAAAAAATGCAGGAATATCGACTATCGTTACGTATGCCTTTGGTGGTGTGCACGACAGTCATTACTTCCAAAATCCAGATGAGATGATCTCTGGTGAACCTCGTCATCCTTGGATTGACAGAAACAATCCCAAAATTGAGCAACGTCATTTGAATATGAAAGCATTAAATGCATTTATGTTCAGCGATTTGATGGGCGGCTACGATAGTATTGCAGAGATTGGTATTGTCGACTTCTGCGAAAGCTATGGGGTGAGTTTCCTTGAGTATCTGGATTCATTGATTTCCCAACTACAGGTACCAGAGAAATGTTCCTAAAAATAAGGAATAAGGTCCTTGATGAAAGAAATCGTAAGGAATACATCCATGGTGATGAACAGACCCCATCGTACTCATTCCCTAAAAAATGTTTTGATGTCATATGCTGAAGCACCGTACTATTCTCATGTTCCAGAAGAGTCACAAATGATTCCTTATAAGGGACAGATCCGGTTTGCCAATTTAGAAAATCGACAGGTCCTAACTGTTAATATGGGGAAATCAAAACACGGCTTCAATATTTGCCGTTGTTGTGGTGGCGCAGAAGTCGCCGATCCTAAAAATACAGGAAAAATTAAGGTAACACAGCCTTTCCATAACAACGCACCGGTATGCCGTCATGATATGATTGAACAGGAAGTGTATTTGGGATATGAGTTTTTGACGGATATGTTCATGCTTGATATCGAATATGACACAACTAAACTTGTAAGCAACAAGACCACACAGGAAAAAATCCTGCTCAGAATTGCAGCGACCACGCTTCAAGAGGCAATCAAGAAAGCCGTATCGTTGGAACTGGATATTGATTACAATGAAATTAATGGCGGGTGGATGTCCAGAATTGATGATGAAAACATGCTCCATTTAGAACTGTTCTTCTACGACAATCTTACAAGCGGGGCAGGTTATTCATCATTGATAGGAAGTGTCCTGGAAAAGGTTTTAAAACGCACAAGAGTAATCCTTGAGTGTGACTGTTCCCGTGCTTGCAAAAACTGTCTGGACAATTTCTATAATCAACGGAATCATGATTTGTTTGATCGTCATCTTGGGTTGCAACTCTTAGAGTATGCCGAGACAGGATTTCTTCCGGAGAACTATGACCCAACTGCCCAGCATAATTATTTGATTCCTCTGCTTCATTTGATAACAGAGGAAACTGGCACACCCGAGAGTCAGATTGGGATGGAATTTGAGGTGCTCCCTGCTTTGTATAAAAAGCCAGCAAGCACCAAGGAAAAGATGTATTTGAATCCATATGACTTGACTGATTGGCTTCCAAATACATTTATGGAGTACACTTCTTTATCAAAAAGGTGATTAACTAATGGGCAAAAACTCTTTCACCACTTAGATATCCGGGCGGAAAATCACAAATATATAGAAGAGTCCGGGACCTCATAGTGGCAAATGGGTTTAATAACAGGACATATGTTGAGCCTTTTGCGGGTGGATTCGGTGTTGGCATTGCGCTTCTGAAAAACAATATAATTAGGCAAGCAATCATAAACGATTTAGACATCCATATCTACCATTTTTGGGATGCGGTATTAAATCAAACAGAGGACTTGATCGAGCTTATTCGAGTGACGCCAATCACCCCTTGAAGAGCGACTGAGGCAGAAAGAAATATATTCAGATGCTGAATCACCTCCTTTGCTGGATGGTTTTTCTACTCTCTTTTGAATCGAGTAAACTATTCTGGTGTATTGTTTGCCGGTCCCCTTGGAGGAAATAACCAAGCCAGTGCATATCCTGTTGATTGTCGATTCAACAAAGACAACATCATAGAGCGGATACAGACTATCGCAGACCTAAGGGACAGTATACATTTGTATCACGTTGATGCATGTACACTAATTGCTACATTGTGCGCACAGCATAATAATGATTTGTTCTTTTACATTGATCCCCATATGTGTTAAAGGGAAAGTCATTGTATAGTGAATACTATACCGAAGCAGATCATCGCAATTTAGAGCGTGTAATCCATGAAAGTTTACAAATAGTTCCTTGGATTGTCACATATGATGATTGTGATTTAGTACGAGAAATATATCAAAATTATCTTATTCGAGAATACGAGATGTTCCACAGTGCACACAACCGGGCTCAAGGTCGCGAGTTGATTATCACAAATATTCCTGAAAATCATTTTCATTGGCGATAGGTCGCAAGTGTTAATAAGTCAGGAATAAAGCTACAAAGCGGCTGTGCATGCACGACCGCTTTGCTCATATGCCATTAATCCTCTAAACGATTTGAGAAATCGAATGAGGTACATGAATTTGTCAAGAAGGGAGTAGCGGAGTGAACACCATCTGCTTCGGTGACTCTAATACCTACGGCTATGACCCCGCTCCTATCTGGGTGTCCGTTATAATCCGGACAGCCGATGGGTGGATATTCTGGCTACAGAGACCGGATGGACAGTCTATAACATGGGCCAGAATGGCCGGGAGATTCCTGCCGCTGCTCCAGACTTCCCTGCTGATACCGATTTGCTAATCGTCATGCTTGGGACCAACGACCTGCTCCAGGGACGAAGTCCGGAACAGGCCGTTAAACGGTTGGATCGGTTCCTTTTTGTGCATCTCCTTGGATCGAAGCAAGATCCTGCTGATCGCCCCGCCGCCGATGACTCTGGGAGCGTGGGTACCCAGCCAGCAGCTCATCGACGCCTCCGCACCTTTGCCCGGCTCTGCCAGGCCCTGGCAAAACAAATGGATCTCCGCTTTGTTGACGCCGGGAAGTGGGACATCCCCTTGGCCTACGACGGCGTCCACTTTATGGAGCAGGGGCACAGAGCCTTTGCCGCCGGACTTCTGGAGGAACTCAAATGAAACGAATCCTGCCTATCCTTTTATCTCTTCTGCTGTTGACCGGGTGCGGCGGAAACTCCGCGGATGGATACCAGTAAATCACCCAGGAAGAGGCCAAAGAGATGATGGACACCCAGGAAGTCATCATCCTGGATGTGCGGGAGCAGGACGAGTACGACAACGGCCACATCCCCCGGCGCGGTCTTGCTGCCGGTGGGGAGCATCGACGAGGATACCGCCGCTGAGGTGATCCCCGAAAAGGATTCCACTGTTCTGGTCTACTGCCGCAGCGGGAACCGCAGCAAGACGGCATCCTCTGCCCTGGCGGAACTGGGCTACACCAACATCTACGAATTCGGCGGTATCAACACATGGCCCTATGCAACCGAGCCGTACGGTAAAGAAATCTGTAAGTAGTGCAAAATCTACATCGCTATACACAAAAAGAAAAACACGGCAAACACTCAGGCTACTTAAAGTATAACTGTGGAGGGATCATATGAGTCGTACCAGACTACTACATATCCTTTCAATTTTAGAGACTGAAACAAATGTATCCTGTGGCCTAACACTACAAGAAATTTGTCGCATTTTATTTGAAAGATATCCAGAGGAGGCTTGCTCTGAACAGCGGGTTCGTGAAGACATCTCTATTCTCCAGACGCTCAGTGAAGAGAAACTCATGGCGTTTGAACTAAAGCACGAGACCGGGCCTCACAATCAACGAAGATATAAACTTTATCATCCTACATTCGGATTAAATGAAGCTCGAATGGTGTTTGATTCAATTTCCATTAGCCAGTTTTTGAGTCAATCACAAAAGAATTCACTTATATCTCAACTGGAAGGATTTCTTTCCCACAGTGAAGTACAACAGTTGAAACAACGTGTTCGCGTAAGGCCTTGTTTAATGCAGAACGAGATGCTTCCACAAACACTTCAAGTAATTTATAGGGCTATCGATAAACGAAAAATGTCTGTGCTTCGATTATACAAAATTTGATTTGAAGGGGCGACAACAGATAAGAAAAACTTACCGTCACATTCGCCCAATTCAAGTTGTATGGGAGCAGGAACATTATTATTTGGTGGCCATAAATCCAGAACACGCCGAAAATGACCAGCAAAGGAATTACCGCATTGACCGAATGAGAAATGTCGCCTTTGATACTGGGGAATGGAAGCAAGTGAACACACTCGGGTTCAGCTATGGTCAATTTGATATGTTCTCCTCCAAAAAAAACGGACTGTGAAATTTAGAGTTCATCAGGACCTTCTTGATATGGTATTTGAAACATTTGGAACTCACATTATATGCCATCCTGATGACGAACGGCAGGAGTGGATTGTATTCTCTGCTGAAGTAGAATTATCTGGCGGCTTTGACCGATGGGTGCTCCGGCAAACAGATAAAATAGAAGTGTTAGCCCCCTCGGTACGCAATCGTATCAATCAGCTACTGCAAAATATTATCGCAAGCTACCGCGAATAAAGCGGTAGCTTTTTTATTAGTTTTTCATATTTCAAAAAACTAATTTGTTATTCTTATAATAGAGTCATTATAAATTCGGAGGTCACCCATGAGATATGAACTTGAAAAATTCTTCTCAAATCCTTGTGAAGCCAGTGGGCTGTTAATAACAGAAGCTCCTACCGGATATGGGAAGACATACGAAACAATCCAGGCGATTTACCGGTATATTGAAAAAGGTGGAAAATCTCAGATTCTATTTATAACAAATCTTCTTAAAAATCTGCCTGAAGATGAATTGCGGAGTATCTATGAACAGAATGGTAGAGGCGCTCTATTCAAAAAAGAAGTGTTGGTCCTGTCCTCTGCTGTCTCAAACGTGGAGAAGGTTATTTTAACAGAAAACATTCCGCCTGAGTTTCAGACGGATGCATACCAGGAACTTTTATCTGCTTGCCAGAAGAAAAAAACAATATCAGCAACAATTTGGCGAGGCAGGCAAAGACATAACGAAACATATTGATGACCAGATCCGTAAGAAGCTGGAACCTCAATTTCGGCGTGAACTGGAAGTACACCTTCAAAAGACTTTTCGGGGGGCCAGGCCCCGGCGGGATGCGATCGAAATAAGGAAAAATACAAGTGGATGGCAACTTTCTATCCAGCTATTTTCTGGACGGAATATAAAGTGCTCCTGTTATCCGTCAAAAAGCTAATGGCGCGCAATATATCCTTGGTAGAACCAAGCTTTGACTGTTTATCTGAGCGGATGCTGAAAAATAAGATTGTATGCATTGATGAATTTGATGCTTCACGGTCGGTTATCTTAGATAGCCTGATTGATCGGGCACTTGATCTACGAGCGGATTACCTACAATTATTCTTGCAGGTTTATCGGGGCGCTACCACCCATCAAATATCCCGTGAATTGGAGACGGTCCGAAAGACTTATGAGGCTGGTCGCACGATAACATGGGAAAAACTCTTAAAAGAAGCGCAGGATATCTATCAGGAAGGTGCCCTCCACTACAGCATGAAAACTGTAGATACAGCAATTGATAAAGGAAGGAACTTCCTATTTCATGATACTTCCTATCACACTGTTTTAGACGGAAATCGCACACACATACGCGCAGTGTGCAATCAAACAGATGCTCAAGTTCAGATTCACTTCGAGGGCAAAGACGAGTACTATGCGCACCAAGATGAGCCACGTATTGTACTTCAAAATCTTTTTGCGGAGAATCCATGTATTTTTGCTGCGTTTTCAAAGGTATGTATATGGATGGGCCGAATCTTATGCCAAGCTGGTCAACGCGGGCAGACAACAAACGGAAGACCTCTATACCATAGCTGCCGCGACCGAAAGTATTTTCCGGCAGTTCGATTTGACGTCAGAACAAACACGCCTAATGTCAGAAGAACTTACAGGCAACAAGGGTGGGCGATCCCTACAGGATGTGATTTCTCCCGATTTATCCTTTTATGAAACTGGATTTCGCCTTTTTGAATTTATTGACGATGACCATCATCGAGCCCAAACCTATTTGCAATATCTACAGATGCGAAATACGCCGGAAAACGTCCTGTTATACCTGTGTCGGCAAGCAAAAAGTTGTTGGGCTCTCCGCAACTGCAGCATTGCCCACTGTCCTTGGGAATTATAATTTGAAATATATAAAGGAACAACTGAAGAGCATTACCATGAACTTTCTGATGAAACAAGGGCCTCCATACAGAGAGCTGGAAATGCTGTGGCGTCCATACAAAGAGGGCCGAATTCAAATCAATTTACAGGTGGTAGACCGTGGCAAGGATCACTTGTTGCTCTCGGAACGACTGGAAGATATTTTCTCTCAAAGAACGCTGGCACAAAAATATACACATCGTTTTACAGCTTTGGGTGCCGAAGAATACGTCCAGAATCGATATTGCAATATGCTGACAGCGATGAAAGCGTTTTGGACACACCCAGATATTCGTGCGTTTCTCTGTTTGAATCAAGTATTGCCCATGCCAGGGAAACGAGCGATGGATGAAAATTTACTACGAGACGCATTGAAAGACTTGCAAAAATATATGCTCCACAGGCCGTTGGAGAAATGGTCATCTTGCGCAGTGGGGAACAATTTGAGGAAAACAAAGACCGTTTGCTTCAAGATATGCAAAACCGGTGCCAAACGCTTTATTACTATCCAGCTATCAGACACTTGGGGCGGGCAGAATCCTACAGTATCCTATCCAAGATTTAAGCAATCTTGTTACATTGGGAGAAATACTGAATATGATGAAAAGATCCTCGATTTCAGAAAAAGGATTTTGATGCTCTGTATTTGGGAGATATCACGCATACCGTCGTGAACCTAAATGAGGACGGCTCTTTGAGGCGCGCAGGAATTTATGAAATTCTGCTTTCAGGTAGAGTGTCTATATGAAAAATGAGAGATCTCCTACCGCACATTGAATCGTCTACTCAAATGGTATCGGCCGTTTTCGGGGAGACGCCCGCTAAATGCTTTGCTCAAAGTAGCCTACGGCAAAGCGATAGTGTTCATGGTCAGATTACGCGAGATGTAATTCAGGCAGTAGGGCGTATGGGGCGAACTTTTCTTAAAAAATCCGTCTGTGTATTTATTTTTACCACAGAGAAAACTTTTATATGACTTGGATCTCGCCTGTCTGAACGGACGTATTTTAAATCTGAAATGGAGGCGTTGCGGAAGGCGAGAATCGATTTGGGTGGTGGAGAAATCTGCATTGATCATACCCATAATAAAGCGGAACGCAAAGCGACCAGAGGCAATACGCATATATTTTGCGGATGTTAAATGTCGATTGGACCGAAGAAACCATGGCTCTTTGGAAATCCCTACGTCAAACGGTCCTCCAACACCCAAGGGCTGGACACGATGCCTTGATGGAAATTCTATGATACGCACCTACTATATCCCGCTGGCACAAGATAGACACTGCTATTTCTATGCACAAAAAGGAGACTTTTCGGAAGTTATCCTCTCTTGTGGCCAAGATAAAAAATGCAGTTTGCGGCAAGTCTTCCAGAGGGATTGTTTCCTTCTACCGTAAGTGAAGAAGAAGCACGTCTTGCGCAAATCCTGTCTTACCCAGGATTAAAAGAGCATTTTATCAATCGCGGATGGGCTACAGAGTTTGGAACTGGTCCATATATTATGAGCCCTGTTCTGTTCCAGAATATTTATAAAGGCGCTTTGGGAGAGGTAGCAGGCAAGTTTATTTTAGAGAAGGAACTGGGGCTCATACTACAAGAAATCGAAGATCCGGAGAAATTCGAATCATTTGATTTTGTTACTGACGGAGATGTCTTCTTTGATTTTAAGCATTGGAAATGGAATATGCAGGTAGAGGAAAGCCCAATGCGGGCAAAAGTTCTGAAAAAATTGGATGCGGTAGGCGGCAAAAAGCGTTCATCGTAAACCTATTCTCAGACGGCGTGTCGAGGCCATCCTGCAGCAATGACGGGCGGCTTATCGAAGTGCCTGGAATACTTCTTCCAACCGGCCAACTTGACCAGCCCGCGTTGGATTATATAAGGAGGTTTCTCTTGTGATTCAGACCAATCAAATGGAGATTGCTTTTGATTTTGAAGCAATTGCAAGGGATTTTACAATTTTTGAAGCAAAGCGAGATCAAGGTAATTATTGGAAAAGTGGGGTTCCAGATATCGCACTACAGGAGTGTAGAGCGTTGGCCGTCGTGTATGAGTGGGGGCCAAGTTGCTATATCTTATATCATCGCACTTCTGTTGAACAATACTCGCTCAAACAGGCGCTGGAATGCTGTGAAGATAATGTGCGAGTACAGGAAATCACCGCGCAGAAGTTGGCTGAAACGAAAAAACACCTTTTGGCACAGTTGTGTTACTGTGTAATGCGCTTCCCGGTATCAAGCAAACGGTGAACTATATCATAATGTGACCGGAAAGCTGTATTACATGCAACCCAACTGGTTCTATTACCGCAAAGAAGTATTGGCCAGTTTTTGGACACTCAAATTTCATTTGCAAAAAGATTGCTGTGTTAAGCTGGATGTCAAAACCTTCAGCAATGTCCGAATCAAACAAGATAGCAAAAAATAAACCGCAATATCTGTTTGATCCTGAATGCTACATACTGCGGCGGGCATTGCGAGACGATCCTGGTAAAAGTACAGATCACTTTGTAATTGGGCGCTTAACCAAAGGCGGAGAAATACCGTACCTTTTGGGAGTTTGGCTCGTTGACTGATTATCAAAATTGTAAAGTCGGGATTTTTACATCAGTTTTTGCGAGATGTGCAAACATCACTATCTCCGTATCTATCTTTGACAATAGTTTCCCTTGATGAAAGTACCCATCTGGGAGTATCTGGCTCGGTCGATAGTATGACAGGAATCAGAAATCGCTTAAGAGAGACGCCCCTATACTTGGAGGACACCGTACAAGACGAGCACTCTCGTACATTAATCTCCATGCTGCGTTATGAACTGGCGCAATATAGTGAAGTGACCCTTATGGAGGGGACTCAGAAAAAGGTGATGCACTACTTCGGATCATACATTATCCTCCGTTTTATGAAGAGCATCCGGAAGATGATGAATATTCGAAAGCACCTAAGCATTGTATTGTACAGCATATAACGGTCGAAGATTTTCAGCTAACAGGGATGAATGGGCGCGGAACGAAAGAAAAAAGACCACAAACTGCTAAAAGTCATCCAGGAGCTTGCTATTAAGATCGACGTAAACCGACGGCAGATGACCTGCTATGATTGGTCTAAACTGGGTTTCAATAAGCCTATTACATTTGTCGTGGCAACTTTCGATTATAAGAACCAAAGTAAACCCATCTGTTATGATATGCTCCGCGTACAGCCGAGTGGAGAACTATATTTTGAATCGTGGCAGCAATCTTTCTGTGAGGATAATTCTGAACGAGAAAAATTTCTGCGGCGTTTGAAACGCCCTATGGAAAGTTCGATACTACGATCAAAGGTCTTGTCTATGAAGAGGAAGATAACATCCATATCATTTACGACACCGACCGCTATACTCTTCCCAATATGCAAGACCTCAAGCTGGTTCTTAGCGCGACACGAGATGATGAACAAATCCCGGTCATGCCGCTTGTAGAAACCATACAGAAATACGCTTGTAGCTTGTCCGGCACCGAGAGAGCACGATGCCAAATTATTCTGGATGCAATAAACCAGCATGGTATGAAAGTTAGCAGAAAGAATTACGGCATTCAACCGATTTATTTTTGAGGAGAGCGGCGTTTTAATTGGAAATGCCCTCAAAAGCGCCCGGAAATAAAGAAGCACTTTTCGGCGGAGTATTAGAATTCGCCATTTTTGTAAAGATGATGCCCAGTACTACTATTCAGGATATCTTGGCAAATCTATAAACCGGTCATTCCCTCATGCTTGTAGAATCCGAAAGGTTTGCTCAACTGGTCAAACATTGCAATTCCAAAGATACCTCCCACTGCTTGAAGTGGATTTCATACGAGCAAACGGATGGACGGTCATTCCTTTCCCCTTCAAGTATTTGCGTGAATGGAGGTTACAACAGGGATAAAGTTAAAATCTGCATCGCCGATACAAAAGAATACACGGGACGCGCCCAAAGGCGCGTCCCGCTGTTCATTTTCTGCCGTTTCGTCCTCACGGCTTCCCCAGCCAGTCCTTGAACTCCTCCAGGGTGATGACCTCCCGGTCGCATTTCTTTTTCATCTCTCTGGCCTGTTCGCTCCAGGCATAGAACTGCTCGTGTCAGTAATACGGCCGGCCTTGATCCAGGCGAAGCGCTTCTTGTACTCCTTCCGGTAGGCCTTGAACACCGGATCATCGGACTGCTTTTTGGTCCACTGCTGAAAGGCCCCGGCCTCCCGGCAGGTCTGCTGGCCGGAGGCCACTGGGCGCTCACAGTACTCCGCGCTGACCCGGCCGGTCTGAGGGAACCAGCGGCCGCAGTTCTTACAGCGCCGAACGGTGATCCCACGCTCCACGCAGCTGCGCAGGGAGTAGTCGATCATGTCCGAAATATGGAGGGGATACAGGACCGACGAGCATCGGCCCAGCTCCACCGGCTCAAAGCTGAGGGGATGGGACGGAAAAGAACAAGGACGGGTCCTTGGGGGGCGTCGTAGAGATAGTGAGCCGATGCCTGCCGCTGGGGATCCCGCCCCGCCTTGTCCACATCCAGAACGAAATCAAAGAACCGTTGCACCTGCCGCTGATACAGCGGGAGCTGCTCTGGAAGGCTCCGCAGTTCCTCCAGCATCTGCCGGTCCTCCTGTTCGCTGACCTGGATGCCCGCTCCCATCCGGGAGAAACGGTCATAGCAGCGCACATACAGAAGTTCCAGATAGATGTGCCGGCTCTTCAACTGACCCAGTTCCGTCATGGCGGCTGTGCCCGCATCCCGGTCGTCCTCCTGAATCAAGCGCTCCCAGTTCTCTCCGCGATCCGCGGAGCGCCGGAGTCAGCTCCCCGCAGTCCATCTCCAGAAAAGAAAGCAGGTTCTCCAGGAATGGGAGTTCCTTGTAGGTCAAGGGAACGCCCTGGATCCCGTGGCTATCAAATTGGAAAACCTCTTTTTTTCTCAGAGAAGTACATCTTGGCATACCACATGTCGGCGTCCCCCAAAATAGACAATTATAAAATGTTATTATAATAGTCTTGACAGCGGCCGGAAATCATGTTACGATACAATCAAAGGCGGGCTGTCAAAATAATTTTATCATAGTCTATCACTGAAAACCCGATTGTCAAAAACTGGTCCCAAACATTCCGGAACGGCACCTTGAAAAATGAATACCCATCACCAGAGACGATACTCACCGGAGAAGTAGCGCCAGGACGTTGTCGCAGAGCACCGACAATTGAGCGTGCCAAGGGGAAGAAAAACGCTGTGCTGGTCAAACAAGGCCGCAGGGCAGGAACGGGTATGGTGCATGGCCAGACAGATCCCAAAAAGACAGTTCCTGAAAAAGACCGCCGAACTGCTGCAACAGTTCAGCGGCCTGCCGCGTTTCGGAAAACACAGCCTGATCTGTGTTTCAGTTTAACAGAGAGACCTCCGAAACGCAAGAAATTTTTCTCTGAATTTGAAACACCGGAGGTACTAAACATTGAAACTGTCTGTCTACAAATCCTACGACGACCTGCCTCTGTTCCTCAACGCCAAGATGGTGGCGCAGGTACTGGGCGTGTCCATCTCCACCGCCTACGAGCTGCTCAACGATCCCGGTTTCCCCACGCTGCGGGTGGGGAGCCGTATGGTAGTTCCGAAAGAGAAGTTCATCCAGTGGGCGGAGGGACAGTCGGGAGGTACGAAATGAGAAAACAGCACTGGCCCAAGCGGGACCCTATCAAGAACTACTTCCCCCTCCCCAACGAGATCTTCTCCCTGGGACTGTCTGCTGGGGCGATTGCAGTCTACGGATTTCTCCTCCACCGTGAGGACCGGAAGACCTATCAGTGCGTGGCCAGCTACCGGATCATCGGAGAGGCTGTGGGGATGAGCGTCAACACGGTGCGCAAGTATGTGACCGAGCTGGAGGAACGGGGTCTGATCCGGACAGAGCGCACCACCGTCACCACCCGGGACGGCCGCACCCTCAACGGCTGTCTGCGTTACTACATCCTGCCCATCCAGATGTCCATCGAACAGTTCTATGAGCGGCAGTTCCACGCAGCTGACCTGGCTCTGGAACGACAGAGAGCGGAGCAGCGCATGGCGGCGCTGGAGAGATGCTGATGCAGATGATCGACTGCGTAATTGAGCAGGACCCGTCTCTGGCAGCACGGCGCACCATAGACATGCGGCGGTACATTGTCAACCGGTGGAGCCGTACGCACGAAGATCCTATCGACGAAGATGCGGTAGCTCTGTTCCTCTGCGATGAGAGCCGTGGAACCCTGACAGATGAACAAAGAATCTTTGCGAAGGAGTGCCGTGAGGAAATCGAGGCCTGCTATCGAAATGCGGTATTCCAGATGTTTCAGTGCGGCGAGATGATGTGCCGGCATCTGGTGTCCGGGCCGGAGGAATACTGCCGGATCTTTCTGCCGCAGTACGCTGTTCCCTGCAGCAAGCGACTCTCCCCGTGTAACGGCCTGTGAGGGGCTGTGTGCCCTCTTTGGGGGCAGGGCAGAGCCCCTGCCCCACTGGGGGGCTTTCAGGGCGGATTTGGCCCGATTTTGGGCGGTGCTTCGGCACAGGGCAAAATGGGGCCCCCGGCGAAGCCCAGCGGAGCGGGGTTCGCTGGGGAGAGGCGGAGCAGCGGGAGCGAGTTTTCGCCCCTGCGGGGCGGAAACGAGGGGCTGTGGAGCTTGCGACGACGACAAGCAGGAGAAAGCCCTGGCGCTTTTATGGCGCCTGGGCGGTCACTTCCGCCCGCAGTGCGGGCGGTTTCCGGGGTTGGAGTTGGCGCTGTTCCGACCAACCCGATTTGAGATTGGCGCTGTTTTTTCTCAAAAGCCGCCTGAATCTCCGCTGTGACAGGCTTTCAGGCGGCGCTGATGCAATGAGGAGAGAATTTTGAATTTGAAAAAGGAAAATAAGAAACATTCTGTCTGGCTCAGTGAATCCGCCTGGACCGAGGTGGAATCGCGCTACCGGCGAGATAACTGCTCCACCAGAAACGAATTTATTGAGAAGGCCATCCGTTTCTACTCCGGTTACCTGGACGCGGAGTCTGCCGATGCTTACCTGCCCCGAGTCCTCGCCGATGTGCTGGAGGGCAAGCTGGGGGCCCTGGGAAACCGAATGGGACACCTGCTGTTCAAGCTGTCGGTGGACCAAAACCTCATGGGGAATATCCTGGCCGCTGATATAGAGATCGACCCGGATGAGCTGCGAAAGGCCCGGGTCCGGTGCGTCAAAGAAGTGAAGGAGACCAACGGTGAGATCAGCTTCGAAGACACGGTCCGCTACCAAAAGGGGGCTGAGTGATGCCGGGGTTGATCCAGAAGTCGGGCTACATCAGGCAAGGAAACGGCGGCGGTCACTACGCCGAGTACATCGCAACCAGAGAAGGCGTTGAGCTGTTGGAGAGCCCGCCTCCCACATCAGAGGAGCGGCTACCTGGAATATGGCGGAGCGCCCACGCTCCCACGGCCTGTTCTCCGCCGACGGTCCCGCTAATCTGGAGAAACCATGGAGGAGATCAACGGGCATACCGGGCCGGTGTGGACCTTCGTCTACTCTCTGAAACGGGAGGATGCCCACCGGCTGGGCTACGAGAACAGCGAGAGCTGGCGCAGGTTATTGCTGGCCCATCAGACAGAATTGGCAACAGCGATGAAAATTCCGCCAAGCAATTTTCGTTGGTGTGCCGCCTTCCACGATGAGAAACATCACCCCCACATCCACATGATGGTCTGGTCGACGGATCCAAAGCAGGGTATCTCACGGAAAAAGGCATCGAAAAACGCGCTCCCAGCTGTCCAATGAGGTCTTCCGGGACGAGCTGCTGTCCCTGTATCAGCAAAAAAAGATCTGTCCTACAGCCAAGTGCGGGACGCGGCGATGGAGGCCATGGGGCGGCTCATTCGGGAGATGGAGACAGGTCTGTGTCACAGCACGGTCATCGAAACGCAGATGGAGACGCTGGCTGGGATGCTGGCGGACCACAAGGTCAAAAAAGGTCTATGGCTACCTGAAAAAGCCGGCAAAGGCGCAGGTGGACGCCATCGTGGATGAATTGGCCAAGGTTCCAGAGGTGGCAGAGTGCTACGAACAGTGGAATCAACTCCGGGATGAACTGGAGCGTTACTACAAGGATTCACCCAGAGAACACCTGCCTCTCTCACAGCAGAAGGAGTTCAAAACCATCAAGAACATGGTCATCCGGGAGGCGGAGCAGCTCCGGCTCGGTACGTTTACCTTCGAGAATGCCCGCGTGAAAGATGAAGTGGATGAGGACCAGGATGGGGTGTACTTCGCCTGGAACTCCAACTGGCAGATGGCCGAGGTCTACCAGAGCGCCAAGGAGGTACTGGAGGAGTACGAAAATCCAGAGGAGGAAAAAGCGGAGCAGGTGCGGGTGCTGGAACAGCTCTGGCAGAGAGGTTCCCCCTGGCCGCCTACCAACTGGGCAAGTGCTGGCGGGACGGGCGAGGCGTTCTCCCCCCGATGACCAGCAGGCGGAACTGTGGTTTCGGCGGGCAGCTGGTGCGGGATATGACTTCGCCCAATACGCGCTGGGGAAGCTTCTGCAAAGCCAAAGCCGAACGGACGAGGCGGTATCCTGGTATGAAAAAGCGGCGGCGCAGGAGAACACCGGCGCCGCCTACCGCCTGGGAAAACTGTATCTTGAGGGGAAAGATGTTCCGAAGGATGTGCCAAAGGCGGTGGCCTATCTCACCGAGTCCGCCGAACAGGGCAACCAGTACGCCCAGTACGCTCTTGGAAAACTGTACCTCACCGGACAGGATGTCAAACAGGACCGGGAGCGGGCCTGGGCGTATTTCTATGAATCGGCGGAACAGGGAAACGAGTACGCCGACTTCTTTCTGGAGCACTTCGATCAGACGCGCAGGCCCAATGTGTTCCTGTCGGCCACCCGACTGCTCCACCATCTGAGTCAGATCTTTCGTGACAACTCGGTGCCCCCCGCCGTCCCGGTAGGACAGCAGGTGGACCGAAAAGCTGCGGAGGAAAATCCGGGAAAAGAAGATCGCCATGGGCCACAAGCCGGACGATCATGAGGAAGCTCCCCGGCAGGACATGGGCGGCATGGCCATGGGGTGGTAGCAATCGCCAACGAAACCGCAGTAAAAATGCTGTTGAATTTTACAGCAGATCGAGGTATACTAAGGGCAAGAAAGGGGCTGAATACCATGCCGAACATCAAACCCATCTCTGATCTGCGTAATTACACGGAGGTTCTGCATGACGTGGCAGTTGGCGCTCCGGGTTTTTCTGACGAAGAATGGCCGGGGCCGCTACGCCATCGTGGACATGCAGGACTATGAGCGGACACACGCCACCCTCCGGCTGATGAACGAGCTGGCCAAGGGCCGCAAGTCCGGGGAGGAAAAGGGCTGGTTGACGCTGGAGGCCGTAGAGAAACATCTCGGAATCGCAGATGAATAACCTGCATTTATCCGACGAGGCGCAGGCTGATTTGGCCGGGATCAAGTCCTATATCGCAAAGAATTTGGAAAATCCCAGCGCAGCGATCTCCACGGTACGGAACATCACAAAGGACATCCGCAGATTGCGGGAGCACAGTCTGATTGGCGCGTCCCTGTCCTCAATTGCCGATGTCGAGAGTGACTATCGTTTCCTGGTGACCGGCAGTTACCTCACTTTTTACAGAGTTCTTGACAACGATGTCTATGTGGATCGTGTGCTCTACGGCCGCCGGGATTATCTTCGCATCCTCCTTGGAGATGTGCGGGACGACGAAACAAACGAATAGAGACAATCTTCTTCATTGGGAGAAACGATTTGTCACCGGAACCGTCTGCAGAGATGCAGGCGGTTTTTTCTATGGCAGGCATATCAAAATCTGAACCGCAATACAAAGATAAAATCCTGCCCGCAGATGATAACTTTCTGAAAATAGTTGCAGTTGGGGGTAGCTATTGGAAGGAAGTTCGGGTATTGTGTGTTGCTGACAAAGGAGGCGGCACACATGAGAGACACACTGGAAAATCTATACTTTGGAAACATCACCCCCAACGATCAGATCGTCAAATCGGGGACTGCCCTGAAAAAGGCCATGGAACAGTCGGCGGAGTGCGAGGAGAAACTCACCGCTCTGTTGGAGGACAAGGAAAAACATTGCTGCTCCGGCTCATCAACGCGGAGAACGAGATCGGCAGCACCATGGCCCTGGAGAACTTCATCCTGGGCTTCCGTTTAGGAGTACGCATGATCCTGGGGGCCCTGGACGAGGACGACGGCAGTCTGCTCGACCCCAATAAGGAGGAATAGCCTATGGCAAAACGCAGGCCGTCCGGCGACGGCATGGTCCGAAAGCGGGAGGACGGCCGGTGGGAGGGCCGCATCGTGGTGGGCCACAAGCAAAACGGCGAGCCCATCTTCCGGTATGTCCTGGCAAAAACGCAGAAGGGACTGCTGGACAAGCTCCACCGGGACCTGGAGGCCTTTCAGGACGTGGAGCTCACCGAGGACAGCCGCATGACCCTGGGGAGTGGCTGGACCGGTGGATGGAGGACTACGGCGTGGCCACCCTGCGCCCCAACACCCTACGCAGCTACGAGCAGTTCATCCGGTGCTACATCAAGCCCTATCTGGGGGATAAAATTGTCTCCCGGGTGACCCGCATGGACATACAGAAGCTGTACCGAAAACTGAAACACGAGGGCCGTGTCCGCGAGCACCCGGAATACGGGCACGAGTTGTCGGACACCATGGTGCTCCGCATCCACGCCATGCTCCATCGGTGCCTGAAGAACGCGGAGGCGGCCCATGTGATCGCCCGGAACCCCACCGATGGGGCCGTGGTGCCCAAGGCCAGCTATAAGCCGAAACAAGTCCTCACGAGGGAGCAGATGGAGACATTTCTGACGGCGGTGGACCGCAACGAGATCTGGCGGGACTTCTTCTACACGGAGCTGACTACCGGCCTGCGCCGGGGCGAGATCTGCGGGCTCATGTGGCAGGACTTCGACGAGAAGGCCGGGACACTGAAGATCCTCCGGTCCGTGAACGTTCCCAAGGCCGGGGAGCTGGAGATCGGTGAGACAAAGACCAGTCAAGGCCGGCGGACCATCCGCCTGCCGCCCAGCACCGTCCAGCGGCTGAAGGAGCGGAAAAAACACGCCGTCAGCCAGTGGATCTTCCCGGAACCGCTGGCTCCGGAGAAGCCGGTGCGCCCCAGCGCCGCCTACTACTGGATGAAGCGGATCTTAAAAGAGGCAGGGCTTCCTGCGATCCGATTCCACGATTTACGGCACACGTTTGCCACCCACGCCCTCACCAGCGGCGTAGACGCCAAGACCCTGTCCGGCATTTTGGGCCACACCAACGCCAGCTTCACCCTGGACACCTATACCCACGTGACGCCGGACATGCAGCAGGAGGCCAGCCACATCGTGGGTGACTTTCTGGAAAATCTCCTGGGGAAAGACCTGAAACCGTGGCAGAGAGACACGCCGGAAGGAGGTGCACGCTATGGCTAAGCGCCGGAAAAAGGGCGAGGGCTCCGTCCGCCAGCGAAAGGACGGCCGCTGGGAGGGCCGGGTGGTCATCGGCTACGACGAGAAAGGCCTGCCCAGGACGAAGAATGTCCTGGCCAAAACGAAACGGGAGTGCCAGGAGAAACTAAAGCAGCTTCGGGAGACGGTGACTGGCCCCAGGACGGAGAAGGTCCGGCCGGAGATGCCCTTTGGAGAGTGGCTGGACTTCTGGTATCAGAACTATGTGAAGCCCCAGATCCGCCCCACCACCCAGGCCAACTACGAGGCGAAGATCTATCAGCACATCATCCCGGAGCTGGGGAAGATCCCCCTGAACCAGCTGGCCCAGAAGGACCTCCAGCAGTTCTATGCCCGGATGAAAACGGCTGGACGGCTCATCCGCACAGAGCAGTTCGGCAAGGGCCTCTCCGACTCCATGGTGCGCGGCCTCCACGCCGCCTGCCGGTCTGCTCTGGAGAAGGCGGTGCAGGAGGAACTGATCCGCACCAACCCGGCGGTGGGCTGCAAGCTACCGCCCAAGCGGGGCCGGGAGATGCAGGTCCTTGGCCGGGAGGAGCTCCAGCGGTTCCTCATCCAGGCCCAGGCAGAAGGTTATTTCGAACTGTTTCTTCTGGACTTATGCACCGGCCTGCGCCGGGGCGAACTGCTGGCCCTCCAGTGGGACGACCTGGACTTCAAGGTCGGGACCCTGATCGTGAACAAGCAGGTCTACGAGGTGAAGGGACAGCTCAGGTGAGCGTCCCGGAAGACCCGCGCCTCCATCCGCAGATTGGTCCTGCCGTCCGGCGTGGTGGAGGTGCTGCGGCAGTACCGGGAGACAGTGGACTCCCGGTGGATGTTCCCTCGCCGGTCAAAGAGGACATGCCCATGACACCGGGCGCGGTGCGCCGACGGCTCCAGATTATTCTGGAGCGGGCCGGGTGCAAGAAAATCAGATTTCATGATCTGCGGCATACCTTCGCCACGTTGTCCCTGGAGAGCGGTATGGATGTGAAGACCCTCTCCGCCATGCTGGGCCATGTGTCGGCGGCCACCACCCTGGACATCTACACCCATGTCACCGGGGATATGCAGAGCGAGGCCGCGGCCAAGATCGACCGGGGACTGGGCAACGAGGTGCGGGAGAATCCGCTCAGTCGGAACAGAGCGCAGCCGAAGACTTCCGGCCGGTGCAGAGAAAGACCCGGAAGCCCGGCGCCGGGTGCATCTCTCAGATCAATGACCACCTGTTCGAAGGGCGCTACTCCCCACCTGGCCGGACGGCGCAAAGCACTCAAATGCGTCTACGCCCACACCCGGGAGGAGTGCGAAGCAAAGCTGAAGGTGCTGATCCAGCAGATGAACGCGGAGCGGCAGCAAGCCCTGCGGGACCAGGCACGGGGCATCACCCCGCCGGACAAGCTCACCAAGACACAGAAGAAGATCTGGATGTACATGAAATTCCACCCCGATGTGACCAGCTTCCGAGCCATCGCCAAAGGCGCCGGGGTGACGAGGCATACGGCGGCAAAATGGTATGAGATGATACGGGAGATGCTGGGGCGGGCGGCGTAAAAAGGCGGCTTTCCCTGCCCATCCTATCAAATTTTATAATGCGCCATCAAAAGTATCATTCTGCCTTGCGGAGCGCCACCAAATATCTCTTGGACACCTACATCCATGTCACAGCGCTGATATACAACAAAGTACGGCCGAGAAAATCGGCGGCTTCATAGAATCGGCTATGGCAATGCCTACCCCCAGAGCCTCCCGACCCGTCGGAGGAAAGCTGGCGCAAGGTGGTACCGTTTGAGAAGGTAGGATAAAAGAAATGATGTCCAAGGAACAAGGTAATAACCCTTGGACATCATTTTTGTTGAGAAGAATACTTCCTCGGTTTTTGTGTGCGGACAAGAATACACTTCGAGACTTAAGCACAGTGTAGATTTCTTTACATTCCTGCGGTATAATTTATTGAAATGAAGAGTTTACGGAGGGGGAATCGTATGATTGATGATAATTTAGAGAAACTGATTTCTCAATTACCTGCGTCACCCACTGTGCTTGATAAGACAAATGTAAAGAAGATTCATGAATATATTCCTGTTCCAACAGATTATAAAATCAGGTGGGCAGATATATCGAGTTTTGGCGGTTATCCTGCAGGTATCGTGATTGCGGACCGTGGTTTGATTGTGAAAGCTACTCGTACAGAGGTTAAGCACAATAATGACCTGGCTAAAGTGCAGAAAAAAGAAAGCGATTCAAAGGAAAAAATCAAACCTGTTAAGGTAATCTATCAGATTATTCCGTGGGAATACTACTCCCCAGATGATTATGAGGTTGTTGCATTTAACGCTGGAAAAGGTAAGGTTCGATATACCCTGAAAGCTGGTAACACGGAACTTGCTCAGTTCGAAAGCAATGCCTTATATCAGATGCTCATAAAGTACAAAAATTTGGTCATTGAGCAGAGAGAACTCGCCGAGGCCACAGTAGAAAACTCGACATTCAGCGCTATCAATTCCGTGAATATCGAGGGCGCCATGTTTAATGCTGCATATGGAGCTGATCAGACGAAAACTGGTCACGGCATATATGCAGAGGAAGCTGGTACCATTTTAGATCGACTGGCCGGCGAACAGTCGACTGTTGTAGGTCGGGATAATGCCAAAAATGGTCCTGATAAAATTGTTAATGCATCGCCCATCCAATGCAAATACTGCAAGACGGCATATGCTACTGTTAATTCCTGCTTCAAAAGCGACTCTGTAACTGGCGCAAAAACTTTCCGCTACTATGACTTAGCTGGAAATGCTATGAAAATAGAAGTTCCGGCTGACCAATATTCACAGGCAATCGAATACATGAAAACAAGAATCAGTAACGGACAAGTGCCAGGGGCCTCTGACCCGAATATGGCATATGACATCATTCGGAAAGGTAAGCTGACCTACAACCAGGCACTTAACCTTGCCAAAGCAGGAACGATTGAATCTATCACGTTCGATGTAGCAACCGGCGCAGTAACTTGCTTATCTGCATTTGGCATATCCTCTGTTGCAGCTTTTGCACAGGTGTTTTGGGTGACCAAGGACTATAAGAAAGCGGCAAAAAGTGCACTGTATACGGGCATTCAGGTTTATGGTCTTGCGTTTGCGGGAGGGATCATTGCTTCTCAAATATCTCGCACCAGCTTTGCGGCTTCGTTCTATCGAATGAAATACGCAGTAAACTGATATTACAAGGCGTTCCATCAATAGTTGTAACGGATTTTTGAGCATTAGCAGAAATGAGCATTATTGGATATTGAAAAACAGACAAAGCACGCCCTCCGGCCCCTGTCAATGGCGGCTCTGCCGTTCATTTCGACCATTGACAGGGGACAGAGGGCGTGCATGGTAAAAAATTTTCTCGGTATGAGATAACACGGAATAACGCGATATAACTGCATATAACGTCATATAGCACAACATAGCCCATTCGTTCATAAACTGTTTACTTTTCGACGTATTGACAAACTTTTTTGCATAAATTATACTGTAATTGCTGCAGAGCTAATTGATAGAATATGAATGAAAACAACTAACAACTCAAGAGGAACGCTGCTTTTGGCAGCAAAGTAAAGGACATGGGGGTGCTCTTTAGCCGCCCAAATTGGCAGGGTATGGGAAAGCGGTTGCTGTACGCAATCCCGTTGAATGCCCGAAAGACGGAGATGGAATACGGCTCCATTTCCGTATTCCAATGTAACATTGAATTATCGTGAGCGGGCTTTGCGCGCCGGAGGTGGATAGTAAACACTATTATTCACCCAAGGCGTATTTCACGATAAGGAGGTGGCCGCTATGGTATATGTTCTTTTTCGCACACCCTTTCGCACCGATACCATAGTCCCCAGCGACGCAATTTCCAACGCGCCACCTCCGGCGTCAAACCCAACTAAATTGTAATCTGTAATCCGAGGACCGAGCTTTGGCTATTTATGTGCCAAAGCAAGGCCCGGATTATAGACTTGAATTGTCCAAGCTGGTGAACGGATATTTAGCCGTGCTGGAATGGAGTCCCGCACGGCTGGCAAGAAAATCCGGGCAGTCAAAGCGACCATCAGCAGAATTACAAATTACAAGAACGGAAACCCCAAATACCAGCCATCGTTGAGAACGATACAGGCTATCGCCCTGGCGCTGGAAGCTCTCCCGCGAACAAAGGAAAGAACTGTTTGACACGGCTTTCCCGGAGTTCCGCGTATGGGAGGAGGCGGCGGAGCACGGCTATACTGTGGACGAAACCAACGATATTCTGTATGAGAAAGGTCTCCCATTACTGACAACTGAACGATAAACCGAAAGCCGACGCCCTATACAGCATGTGGGCGTCGGTTTTTTTTGCACTCTTTTTTAAGTGTTTCACGCATGAAACAACATTTGAAAGTTTCTTTGCTATGATAGGCACAACACAAGGCTGCGTGTTATGTACCTGTCAACCGATGGATGGCGCATTGCGCCGTAAGAAAGGATTTAGCAATGAAGCTGACTGATTTGATCGTTTCCCCAAGAGCCTTGGCGATAAGCTGTGGCTGGTAGATGTGTCCCCGGCCTACGAGTACAAGGACAATAAGCGTACCGATACCGTCCTCGGCTATCGCTACTCTGTTGCCCTGCCCGAAAAGGGCCTGGATAAAGTCGATGTACGCATTGACGGACAGCAGCAGGCAGAGGCCCCGAATGGCTATGTGGAAGTGCGCTTTGATGGACTGGAAGTGTTTATCTACTGGTCTAAGGGCGAATACCATGTGGGCGCAAAGGCAACCGGAATCCATATTGTGAATCCGAAGCCCCTGACCCATTGGGCGGCGCTGGGGGCAGATGGGGAACAGATTTTCCCCCCTAAGAAAAATATCCCCCGGCGGCAACGTCAGCGCCGCCCGCTTGCCATAAGGGTTAGTATTACCCTTATGGCAAATATGTAGCAAGTAGCAGAACACAACAAGGAGGCCAACATGGGATATAATGCCAATCCCGCAAGTGGCGCGCTGGTAATCAACAATCCATTGGAGGCCGGGTTAGATCATAGCACAATCAAGGAAATCTTACAGCGGTTTTCATCCCGCCTATTACTGCATGGGTGATGAGATCGCCACCACGGGAACATTTCACACGCACATGTTTTCTGTACCCGCTCACCTGTGCGCTTTTCCACCATCAAAAACCAAAGCGCCGGAAATGTTTCAACTTATGCAGGAACTGCGTTCCGGCAAATCCACCATGGAAGTTCTTGAAGAACATCCCAATCTTGCTTTCCGTATCCGGGACATTGACCTGCTCCGGCAAACTTTGACGGCGGAGAAGTACGCCGTGGAGAACAGGCCCCTGGAAGTATCCTACCTCTACGGGGCCAGCGGGGCGGGCAAGACAAGGAGCATTTACGAGGCCCACGACCCCCGGAGCATTTACCGGGTGACAAACTATCGGGCCGCAAAAGGCGTTTCCTTTGACGGCTACCACGGGCAGGAGGTGCTTGTGTTCGAGGAGTTCAGCGGGCAAGTCCCCATTGAAGATATGCTGAACTATCTGGACATTTACCCCCTGTCGCTTCCGGCCCGGTACAACGACAAAACAGCTTGTTATACGATGGTCTATATTACTTCCAATCTTCCCGTGGAGAAGCAATATAGATCGGAACAGTGGGACAGGCCGGAAACCTGGCGGGCGTTCCTCCGCCGTATTCATACCGTGATCGAGTACCTCCCGGACGGCTCCACGGTCATTCACAAGAAAGGGGGATTTCCCTATGACCAGAAATGAAAAAGATACCATCAACAGGCGGACGGAAAACCGCCACTTGTTCCAACGCATGAAAAGAGGGCTGGAATCGGTTAGGGACACTCCCCACAAGCGGGTGCTGCTGGCGGCCTATCTGATCGGCGCTGTGCTGGTCTGGCTGTTCCGGGCGTATCTGTTCGGCCTAGACACCTACGGCATGTTTTCCCCCGTCCTGGAGGCCGTTATCAACCTCCTCCTGGTACTCCTGGGGACACCCTGGGGCGGCAAAGCGGCAAGGGAGGGCTTGCAGAAAGTGGGGCTTGTCAACCATGCGGGGGAGGCCCCTCCCCTCATAGCCAAGCGGCAGGACACGGACAATCCCCGGCTGACGGTCTGGGAGTTTGACCCCTGTGGCATACCTCTGGGGGAGTGGGAGGACAAGCGGGCCAGGATTGAAACGGCCCTGAATATCACCATAGCGAAAATGACATGGGCGGAGGGGCGGAAAATCATCTGTGTCTATGCCGCCCCCGCTGCCGAGAGCGATTTTCTGGCCTTGCTCCCCTGGAAAGACAAATATCTGTCCCCGGACAACGTTTTAAAGCTCCTGCTTATAGTCCCAAGGGGCGGGGAAAGCCTCAGGGCCGGGCCTGGCGGCAGTGACGGTCAACCTTACGAATCGGAACTGCTGGACAGGACAGGCCGGAGCAAGGAGGACAGAGACAAGCTCAATCAGATCGAAAACAGGCTTGCCACCCTTGCACGCCTGGGGCGGGCCTTTGGTATTCACTTGATACTTGCCACCCAGCGCCCGGACGCTAACATTCTCCCCGGCCAAATCAAGAACAACATGGATTTCCGGGTATGCGGCAGGGCCGAAAGCGTATTGTCCGGTATCATCCTGGACAACACCAGCGCCGCCGAACAGATACCCAAGGACGCAAGAGGCCGCTTCATCACTGGGGACGGACTGTGTTCCAAGCCTACTATATGGAGGGCCTATAAGCATAAATCTCCATTCTTTGGGAAAAGTAATGACAATCTTTAGGAAGGAGAGGTGCGCACAAATTGGCTCCTACCTCGTTAGAGGGGCGCAGACGTATGGAGCAAGAGGTCATGTTAGCTTACTTGCTTCAGCTCAACCGATATGCGTTAGAAAATGAGCTGATTACAAAAGAGATATATAAAAAAATGGAAATTAGTATGATTCAAAAATACGGAACAAAATTTAGTTAAAAGCATATACGGGTGAGTAAAAACGGGCTGGAAAATTTACTTTTTCCGGCCCGTTGCCCCTTTACATTTTCAAGATTTTATATTATAATATAGATATAGAACATGATATAACTTCCAGTAAGGAGGCTGTTAAAATGACAATCTACGAGTTGCGAGATTTACTAGAACATAGCGATATTGCAGACCTTCCCCTCCGTTGCTCCACATACTCCCGTGTTAGTACGGAAAAGGAAAACACAAGCCGCATCCCTCCATAATATGACTGACGATTTCCGGGACTATATCGAGAGACACAAAAACTGGACATTTGTAAAAGCGTTTATTGACGATGGTAAGAGCGGGCTGACTACCAAAAAGCGGAAAGACTTTCTAAATCTATTGGCGGCGGGTGCTGCGGGTGAATATGATTTGCTGGTAACGGGTGAAATCTCCCGCTTTGGTCGTAACACAATGGAGGGCTTACAAAATATCCAATACCTAAAGGACAAGGGTATTCCTGTTATTTTCCTTTATGACGATCTGAACACTTATGACACCGATTGCGACATACAGATACAGCAAAAGCTAGTTGACGCTGAGAACGAAAGCCGGAAAATTAGTAAACGTGTCAAGCGCGGACACCAGAAAAGCATCCAAAAGGGCCACGTCCTGGGGTGCCGGATGTGGGGGATATAAAAAAGTAAACTGCAAATTAGAAATTGACGAAAAAACCGCCCCAATGGTACGCCGGATTTTTGAGCTTTACGCTACTAATCAGTATTCCATGAAAGAGATTGAAGAAATTATTTTTCAAGAGGGCTATCGAAATAACAACGGCAACCGCCTTTCCCACACCACCATGTCAAATATCATCACCAATCCAAAATATAAAGGGTACTTTGTGGGCGGTAAAGTCAAAGTTATCGACATTTTCAACAAGCGTCAGAAATTTCTCCCAGAGGATGAATGGCTCATGTATAAGGACGAGGACGGCACTACTGTCCCGGCTCTGGTCAGTGAGGAGCTATGGCAAGCGGCCAATGAAGTATTTAAGCGGCGGAGCATTGACGTAAAAGGGCGGCGCAACTGCTCCACACACAAGAACATTTATACCGGAAAACTGTACTGTACTGAGGACGGAGCGCCCTATTACTGTAAGGATGTTCACTACAAGGGTACAAACGTCAGTAAATGGCTATGCAGTCACAAAATCAATCACGGTACGGCCTCTTGTCGCTCCATAGCAATTTATGAAAGTGAGTTAAATCCAATTATCCTAGACGCTTTCCGGGAGTTTTCTAAAGGCGCTGATGAAATCTTAGCCACTTATCTGGAACAGTATCGGCAAGTCATGGATGATACAGCCCATTATAAAACAGAACGGGAGCGGATAGCAAAAGAACTTTCTTCCATTGATGAAAAGCAAGACCAGCTTTTGGATATGAAAGTATCTGGTGATCTGACGCTTGACGAGTTCAAGCGCATGATGGACAAGACCAGGGCACAGAAAGCCGAACTTGAAAAAGCCTTGGACAGCATGGCAAACTGGGAGGAAATTGCGGAACAGATGGAGGCCCAGGTGGAGCGGTTAAAACGTGCCCTGTCCTTCAAGCTGGAAGATTTAGAGGACGGAATGATAAACCGTGACTTTGTGGACAATTTCATTAAACGGATTGATGTTACTCCAAACAGTGACAGGCAAATAAGTTTGAAAATTCACCTCTTAACTGGCGAAATCGTGCAAAAAAGAACTTGAAAAAATAAAAGGTCGTACTGGTCAATTAAGTAAGAAGATGATCCAGGCGTACGAGAACAGCATGCAGTAACCAGTCTGCCCGGATCGGCTGATAAAAACAGAAGCGGGGCGGAGGAATTTCCTCCGCCCCGCTTCTGCCTGTCGAAAAAGTCAGCGGCATCAGGAAACGTTTCGTTGCCGCCTCACCCATGCACGGGGTACACATCGTTCTCCACCACGTCCCGGATTTCCGTAAAGCGGCCGTTTTCGTCAAAGCAATACCACGCGGTGCCCTCATGGAGCTGTCCCTCCGTGTCCGCCCAGGCCCAGGAATACTGGAGGGACAGGCCGTCCTCTGACCAGGCCAGGGGAACGCACCGGGGATAGCCGACGGCATCTCCCATCTGGTACTCCGGGTTCAGGGCGGCAAAGGTGAGGCCCGACAGGCCACCCTCTTTCTGATGGGTCAGCTCCGGGGGCAGCGGTCCAATGGGGGAAGGAAAAGGACATCCCTGCATCAATGGTCCTTCCTGTCGAGGTGACTGCCACCCGGCTGCCGTCAGGAGACCAGAGAGGATCTGAGTGGACGGCACCGCCCGGCATGCCGCTGCTGCAACTGACCTGTCCCAGCGCCACAGGGTACTCCCCGCTGATGTCATAAAGCATGCAGTCCCCTCCCCACGGCTGGATGGAGAGCAGGCGGGTGCCGTCGGGGCTCTCCGTGCGGTCGTAACCCAGCACCAGGGTGTTCCGGACGGCCTCCGCCTCCTCCCGGCTCACCTGGGACAGATCGAACCACAGGTCATAGATGCCGTTGTTCGGATCGGCCTGGTTCATCAAATAGAAGGTATGCAGCTCCTCCCGGCCGTCGGCCCGCTCCACCAGCACCTTGTAAGTCCACAGAGGCACGTCGGCATCCGGCTCCAAGTCCTCAATTTTACAAGAAAGATCCTCCACGGTCACCGCCACCGCCTCTGCCGGGAGGACGGGATTGCCGTCGTCGTCGAACATCTCCATGCCGTAGGTGGTCACCAGGGCGGCAAAGTCGGGCAGGCGATCCTCCCGCACTGACCACTTCGGATCGTAGCGGCTGACGATCATCCCCCATGCCGGCGGCCGCGCCTCGCCGGGTTCTGTCAGATCCCCCAGATCGACGATAAAGCCGCCGGCCGCGTCAAAGGCCGCCACATACTCCCCCACACCCCGCAGGGCGTAGTTTTCCCGGTCTAAGATACCGTTGAGCTGGCGGGGCTCCCCTGCCGTCCCCAGGGAGCAGGCGGCGGCCCCGGCGGAGATCACCAGGGCGGCGGCGCAGACCAAGGCCACACCCTTTTTCCGCGTTCCGCCCGACGCGATGGACAGCAGGCGCTCCTTCATGGCTGCCTTGCCGCCCCGGAAGTGGGTGGTCAGGGGGCGCGGGCCTCGATGCCCTCCTCCACCGCGTCCAGCATGGCCGCCCCGTAGGCCGCCCGGAAGGCGGCGTCCCGCCCCGCCACCGCCGCCTCGTCGCAGGAGCGCTCCAGATCCCGGCTGGCGGCCGCGGCCATCCAGTGCACCAGGGGGTTGAACCAGTGGAGGGAGCGGGAGAGCAGCAGGAGCAGCTTATACCACAGATCCCGGCGGCGGGTGTGGATCAGCTCGTGCCGGAGCACCCCGTCGGACACGGTCTCCCGGGGCAAGAGGAGCGCGGGACAGACCAGCAGGGCCAGGTCCTTCACCCCCAGCTCCGCCTTTGCGGCCTCAAACCGAGCCAGCAGGGCGGCGTCCTCCGCCGGAGCCCCCAGCGGCGCACCCGCAGGCGGAAGCGGACGTATTTTGCCAGATGCCAGGCCAGGAACGCCCCCGCCCCGGCCAGCCACAGGGCGGCTACGGCCCCCTCCAGGGGAAGAGCGGGGTATAGACATCCTGAATGGAGCCGCCATCCACCGGCCTGTTTTCTGCCGCTACCTCTTCCGATGCCGCCTCTTCTTCTGTCAGGGCCGCATAGTGATGGTTTCCGGGATTGCTGTTAACCGTGTCCACCCGGTAGACGGCCCTGGGAACCGCCTCCACCGTTACCGGAGCCTGGGGCAGGCTCAGGTTGAAGGGGATGCACAGGCGGAGGGCGGCCAGCAGCCACACCCAGTAAAAGGCCCCAGCTCGCAGCCGCTTCTTCAAAAAGGGGCCGCAGGGCCAGCAGTACGGCCAGGAAGCCCCGCTCGGTCAGCCGGGCCAGCAGGGTCTGAAGGGCGGACAGATTCCACGGCCGCTCCTTCTCCAGCCGGGCGCGGATGGCCCCGGTGGGGACGGGCGGCTCCAGCCGCCACACGGCCCGCATGACGGTCAGCTCCGCCTCGGGCAGGCGGTTGAGCTTCTTCATCCCATTCACCTCCTACAAATGTATGTCTTGCTCAAGCTGAGCATACATCTGTAGGTTTTATTTGTCAAGACAAATGTTGTTTTTCCTCCCGGACGGCTATAATGGGAGAAAAGACCCACAAAAGGAGTGTTTACGATGTCAAATATCTGGCATGATATCAGCCCCAGCCGCATCCAGCCCGAGGACTTCGTGGCGGTCATCGAGATCCCCAAGGGCAGCAAGAAGAAATACGAGCTGGACAAGGAAACCGGCCTCATCATCCTGGACCGGGTGCTTTACACCTCCACCCATTATCCGGCAAACTACGGCTTTATCCCCCGGACCTATGCAAACGACGGGGACCCCCTGGACGTGCTGGTGGTGTGCTCGGAGTCCATCGACCCCTGACCCTGGTGCGCTGTTACCCCATCGGCTACATCTCCATGCTGGACGGGGGGAAGAACGACGAGAAGATCATCGCCATCCCCTTCTCCGACCCCACCTACAACCCCGTCCAGGACCTGATGGACCTGCCCCCCCATCTGTTTGACGAGATGAAGCACTTCTTCTCTGTCTACAAGGCCCTGGAGGGGAAGGAGGCCGTGGCCAAGGATGTGAACGACCGGGCCGCCGCCGTGCAGGTCATCCGGCAGGCCATGGACCACTATGCCGAGTGCTTTCTAGGCGGCCCCTCCGCCAAAGTGGGCCTCTACCCCACCGAGCCGGATAAGCCAACCGCTCCCGAGGGGAAAGGGAAGTAATTTTAAGAATATCTTAATGGGATGTTTACCCCTTTTTCCCCGAAACCTGTGGTACACTGTGTTTGACACCAGAGAAGAGAGGACGATTCCCCATGAATCATCAATATGACTGCCTTGTCATCGGAGCCGGCCTGGCCGGTTCCGTGGCGGCCAGGGAGCTGGCCGAGCGGGGCGGCAAGCGGGTACTGGTGCTGGAGCGCCGGAACCACGTGGGCGGCAACGCCTATGATTGCTTCGACGAGGCGGGGGTGCTGATCCACCAGTACGGCCCCCATATCTTCCACACCAACAGCACCCGCGTGTTTGACTATCTCTCCCGCTTCACCCGCTGGCGGCCCTACGAGCACCAGGTGGTGGCCAATCTCCCCCGACGGGGACGGGCGGCTGGGTACCCGGTGCCCTTCAACCTGGTCTCCCTGCGGGCCGCCTTTCCGCCGGAGAAGGCCCGCGCCCTGGCGGAGAAGCTGGTATCCGCCTATGGCATGGAGAAAAAGGTCACCATTCTGGAGCTGCGGCAGAATCCCGACCCGGAGCTGTCCGCCCTGGCCGACTATGTGTATGGCCACGTCTTTGTCCGCTACACCATGAAGCAGTGGGGGCAGACGCCGGAGGAGATCGACCCCAACACCACCGCCCGGGTGCCGGTCTTTCTGTCGGAGGACTGCCGCTACTTTCAGGACGCCTACCAGGGCATGCCTCTGGAGGGCTACACCCCCATGTTCCAGTCCCTGCTGGATCATCTATACCGGCGCGGCGGACGAGCTGTTCGGCTGCAAATACGGCCGCCTGCCCTACCGCACCCTGGACTTCCGCTTTGAGACCCACCCGGTGGACTTCTGGCAGAGCCACGGAACGGTAAACTATACCGTGGATCAGGACTACACCCGCATCACCGAGTTCAAGTACCTGACTGGGCAGGAGCTGCCCGGCCAAACCACCATCATGAAGGAGTACTCCCGCGCCTACACCGGAGCGAAGGGGGAGATCCCCTACTACGCCATCATCAACGCCGGGAACAACGCCCTGTACGCCAAATACCGGGCGGAGGCGGACCGCTATCCGAATTTCCACCTGCTGGGCCGGCTGGCGGAGTACAAATACTACAACATGGACGCCATCGCCGCACGGGCGCTGGAGCTGTGTGACGACCTATTGAAGTGAGGAGACTGCCCATGTCAAAGCTCATCACATTCGCGGTGCCCTGCTACAACTCCGCGGCCTACATGGATCACTGCGTGCGCACCCTGCTCACCGGCGGGGACGACATCGAGATCATCCTGGTGGACGACGGCTCCACCAAGGACGACACCCCCGCCATCTGCGACCGCTATCAGGCGGAGTACCCGGACATCGTGCGGGCCATCCACCAGGAGAACGGCGGCCACGGTGAGGGGGTCAACCAGGGCCTGCGCCACGCCCAAGGGATGTACTATAAGGTGGTGGACTCCGACGACTGGCTGGACGAGGCGGCCCTGAAGGCCGTTCTGGACAAGCTGAGGGCGTTCGCCGGGGCGGAGCAGCCGCTGGACCTCTTTATCGCCAACTACGTCTATGAGCACGTGGAGGACAACACGCAGAAGGTGATGAAGTATACCAACGTGTTCCCCGAGGGCCGCGTGTTCACCTGGAACGAGATCGGCCGCTTCCGGCCCTCCCAGTACCTGCTGATGCACTC